>Ga0209061_1000111_pt1 | contig 278242 bp, 264 predicted proteins | sample Coa_R1_10_FD_187157 | JGI IMG/M metagenome (GOLD analysis project Ga0209061, IMG submission 187157) | Surface soil microbial communities from Centralia Pennsylvania, which are recovering from an underground coalmine fire - Coalmine... | ecosystem: Environmental > Terrestrial > Soil >... | reverse complement strand
GGCCGACCAGAGCACCGTCTTCAACGGCAGCATCAGCGCCCGCGGCGGCAGCACATCCGGCAACGGTGGATATGTCGAGACCTCGGGCGCCCAGCTCGGCGTCGGCGCATCCGCGCACGTCGACACCGCTGCCTCGTCGGGCAATTCCGGAAACTGGCTGCTCGATCCAAAAAACATCTCGGTCGTAAGCAGCGGGGGCTCGTCGAGCTATTCATCGGGAAGCTGGACCTTTGGCCAGAACGCGAACAACACGCTGTCGATTAACGCAAGTGCCATCAACAACGTCACCAGCGGGACTGTTGTTCTGCAGGCCAACACCGACATCACCATCGCCAGCGCGATCAATAACACCAATAGCGGCGTCGGTCTGACACTGAACGCCGGACGCAGCATCATCGACAACGCCAACATTGCGCTCAACAGCGGCACTTTCACGGCGACGGTCAACGATGCCAGTGCCACCTCCAATCGGCGCGATAGCGGCCAAGCCTCCTTCGTTATGGCGAGCGGCACCAGTGTCAGTACGGGCGGTGGCAACCTGAGCATCTCGGTCAGCAGCTTCAATACCGGCGCGAGCTCGATCGGCAATCTGACGTTCTACAATTTGAATGCCGGTGGCGGCGCCGTGTCGCTCACCGACACGTCGGGGAACGCTCCCACCAATATCATGCTCAATGGTGTTACTGCGGGTTCATTGTCGGTGTCGACCAATGGCGGCGCGGAGACCCTCAATACCGGCACGTACAACGTTGCTGCCGGCAACGTCTTCGGTTCTGGGACGATCCCGGTGGTCATCAACGGTACGCTAACTCTAAGCCGGGGGACGATGTTCAGCGGTGCCGTCACGCTGGGCAGCGACACCATTCTAAGCGCCGGCATTAACGCCGTTACTTTCGCTGACACCGTCAACGGCACCAAAACGTTAACGGTGTATACCGGCGGCAGCACCAGCTTCGGCAACACGGTCGGCGCCACTGCCTCCCTGGCCAGCTTGACGACCGATTCCGGCGGCACGACGACGATTAGCGGTAGCTCGATCCGGACCACCGGTGCGCAAACATACAGCGATGCAGTTACGCTTGGCGCGGACACGACGCTGACCACGGCCAACAGCCCGATCACGCTGGGCGGCACCGTCAGCGGCAGCGGCAAGACGCTGGCACTCAGCACGGGCTCGGGTGGCGCGTCCTTCAACGGCGCGACGGTGGCGCGGCTTGATATCGCCACCAGCGGTACGGTCACCGAAAGCGCCGGCATTACCGCCACCGATCTGCTGCTGACCGGCGCTGGCACCTTCAATCTGACGGCTTCCAACGCCATTGGCACACTGGCGGCCAGCGCCGGCTCCGGCTCGGTCACCCTCAACAACGGCGCCAACAACCTCGAGATAGGCTCGGTCGGCGGCACCAGCGGCGTTACCGCCGGCACGCTGACGCTCACCGATACCGGCATGGTCAGTCAGAGCGCCGCCGTGAGCATCAGCGGCACGCTAACGCTGAACGGGGCAGGCGGCGTTTATACGCTGACCAACGCGGCCAACGACGTCACGACGCTGACTGGCAGCACCGGCGCGATCGACTTCCGCGAGGATAGCGGCTTCGCTGTCGGCGCGGGCGGCTTGAGCGCGTCCAACGGCATCACGCTCAGCAGCACCGGCATCGTCACCCAAAGCGGCGCGATCACGGCGACAGCGGGGACCGGCACGCTGACCCTCAACGGCGCCGGTGGCGATTACGAGCTGACCAACACCGCCAATAGCGTCGGGCATCTCACGGGAAACACCGGCACGATCGACTTTGCTGATAATGGCGGATTCGACGTCGCAGGACTGACGCTGGCCACCCACCTCGGGCTCGTAAGCACCGGTAACGTAACCCAGAGCGGCACCATCACGGCGCAAAACTTCGACATGCGCGGTGCTGGCGGAACGTTCACGCTGACCGGCGCCAACGACGTCGATACCGTGGCCGCGCAGGTCGGCAGTCTGAGCCTGACCGATACGGTTGACTCGCTGACGGTCGGTGTCGTTGGCTCGATCACCGGCATTACGACCACCGGCGGCGTGACGCTGACCGAAACCGCCCCCGGCGCCGGAATTGATTTCAGCAAATCTGTCTCCGCCAGCAGCCTCACCGCCAGCACCACCAACGGCAATATCGTCCTCAGTGCCGGCGTCACCCTCAGCGCAAGCGGTACAGGCGACGCCATCGTGCTCAAGCCCGGCAGCGGCACGGCCGCCGGCACCGTCACCGGCGGCGATTTCGACAACGATAGCGGCGCCTCGGCGCTGAGTACGCCGTCCGGCAATTGGGTCGTCTATACCGGCCACGACAATGCGGGCGGCACAGAGGTAGGCGGCCTCAGCGGCTATACTGCGCGGTACAACACCGACACGACAAACTTCACGCCGAGCGCCGGCGTCAACTACATCCTCTATCGCGTCGCGCCGGCCCTGAGTATCGCGCCCCTCGCCGCGTCGGTGACCTATGACGGAACGACGCTGAACAACGCCGTCTATTCGCAGAACACCGCGAATTACACAATCAGCGGTTTCGTCAACGCCGATACGATCGCTTCGTCCGGGCTCGCCTTCTCGGGTTCGATGGCGTTCAACGGCTCCACCAGTACGACCGTTCGCAACGCCGGAACCTATGCACTGACGCAGGGCACGCTTAGTGCCACCACCAATGTCAACTACGAATTCACCGTCACCAACGCCGCCCCTAACAACTATGTGATAAACCCGCGTCCGATCACGGTGACGGCGGCCACCAACACGAAGGTTTATGACGCTGGCCTGACGGCGACAGCGATTCCGACGGTCACCTCGGGCTCGATTGCGAGCGGCGACACTGCCAGTTTCACGGAGAGCTACGGCAGCAAGAACGTCGGCACCGGCCTGAGCCTGACTCCCACCGGCACGGTCAGCGACGGCAACAGCGGCAACAACTATGCCGTCACCTTCGCCAACAACACCACCGGCGTCATCACCGCACGGCCGCTCACCATCACCGCCGTCACCGATACCAAGACCTATGACGGCGGCGTCACCTCTGCGGCGACGCCGACCGTCGCCGGTCTCCAGGGCGGCGACACCGTCACCGGCCTCGCCGAGACTTACGACAACAAAAACGCCGGCAGCGGCAAGACCCTCACGGTCAGCGCCTACACCGTCAACGACGGCAACGACGGCAACAACTACACCGTCTCAACCGCTACCAATAATACCGGCGTCGTCAACAGTGAAGCGATCACGGTGACGGCGGCGGCCAACACCAAGACCTACGACGGCGGCACCACCGCCGCGGCGATCCCGATCGTCACCGCGGGCAACATCCAGCCCGGCGACACCGGCAGCTTCACCGAGACCTACGACAGCCGCAACGTCAGCGACGCCAAGACCCTAACGCCTACCGGCACGGTCAACGACGGCAACAGCGGCAACAACTACACCATCACTTTCGCCGCGGCCGCTAACGGCGACATCGATCCGCGTCCGATCACGGTGACGGCGGCCACCAACACGAAGGTTTATGACGCTGGCCTGACGGCGACAGCGATTCCGACGGTCACCTCGGGCTCGATTGCGAGCGGCGACACTGCCAGTTTCACGGAGAGCTACGGCAGCAAGAACGTCGGCACCGGCCTGAGCCTGACTCCCACCGGCACGGTCAGCGACGGCAACAGCGGCAACAACTATGCCGTCACCTTCGCCAACAACACCACCGGCGTCATCACCGCACGGCCGCTCACCATCACCGCCGTCACCGATACCAAGACCTATGACGGCGGCGTCACCTCTGCGGCGACGCCGACCGTCGCCGGTCTCCAGGGCGGCGACACCGTCACCGGCCTCGCCGAGACTTACGACAACAAAAACGCCGGCAGCGGCAAGACCCTCACGGTCTCGGCCGGCTATATTGTCAACGACGGCAACGACGGCAACAACTACACCGTCTCAACCGCCGTCGACAAAACCGGGGTGATCAACAAGGCACCTCTCACCATCACCGCCGTCGCCAAAACCAAGACCTATGATGCCAGCATCACGGCCGCCGCGACGCCGACGGTGAGCGGCCTGCAGACCGGCGACACGGCGACCGGCGTCACCGAGACCTACGACAACAAGAACGCCACCACCGGCAAGACCCTCACAGTCAGCGCCTACACGATCAACGACGGCAACAGCGGCAACAACTACGCCGTCTCGACCGTCACCAATAACGGCGGCGTCATCATTGCCGCGCCGCTTGAGATCACGGCCACCACCAACACCAAGGTCTATGACGGCGGCGTCACCGCCGCGGCGGTGCCGACCGTGAGCGGTCTGCAGGGCACTGATACAGTGACCAGCCTCGCCGAGGTCTACAACACCAAGAACGCGCGCACTGGCAAATCCCTACAGGTAAGCAGCTACACCGTCAACGACGGCAACAGCGGCGCCAACTACATCGTCACCACGGTCGACGATACCACGGGCGTGATCACGCCGGCGCCGCTCACCATCACCGCGGCGACCAATACCAAGACCTACGATGGCGGCATAACGGCGGCTGCGACGCCGACGGTTTCCGGTCTTAAGCCTGGTGACGGGGCCAGCGATCTCGTCGAGACGTACGACAACAAAAACGCGGGCGGGCGCAAAATCCTTTCGGTTTCGTCCTACAACATCAACGACGGCAACGACGGCAACAACTACACCATCTCGACCGTTACCGATAACACCGGCGTGATCAACACGGAAGCGCTGACTGTCACTGCGCAGGCCAATACCAAGACCTACGACGGCGGTGTCACCGCCTCGACATCGCCGCTGATCACGGTCGGCAGCCTGCAGGGAACCGACACCGCTGTTCTGAGCGAGACCTACGACGACAAGAACGCCGGCAGCGGCAAAACGCTGACGCCACTCGCCGTGATCAACGACGGCGTCGGCGGCGCCAACTACATCGTCACTTACGCGAACAATGGCGCTGGCGTGATCAACAAAGCGCCCCTCACCATCACGGCCGACAACAAGAGCAAGATCGCCGGCACCGGCAATCCGACCCTGACCGCCAGCTACACCGGCCTCGTCGGCGGCGATACGCCATCGGTCGTCACCGGCCTCAGCCTGGCAACGATCGCGGTCACGGCCTCGCCGGTCGGCACTTATCCGATCACCGCCAGTGGTGGCACGGCCACCAACTATACGCTCAGCTTCGTCGACGGCGTCCTGACCGTAGGGTTCAGCGCGGATGCCGTCCTGCAGACCTCACGGCAAGGGCAGGATCCCGGCAGTTCGAGTCAATCGGTGTTCGGCGCGTCGCTCGACGGAAATCTCAGCGCGGGAGCGGACACCATGCCGGCCGAGGGCGCCCAAGTCGCCACGATCGCGGAAATTCCCAGCGACGCCCAGTTTCTCGAAGAGCTCTACCGCTTCGTCAATCGGTTCCTCGAAGGTCGCGATCTTGATTCATCCGTTGCGTGCACCGCGCCCGTATCGCGACTCGGCCCATGTAATGGACCGCCAGCGGGTCCCCGGCCGCGATAAGCACGCGGCAAGAAATCGAGCGGGCGAGCTGCGACCATTCGTCGTCGATACTGCGTCTGCGATTCGCAGCAACGGGCACCTTGGTGCCACAGCGACGTCGAAAAGAGCGGCAAGATCGTCAGGCCCTTCGTCATAATGAATGATTATTGCGGGCAAATCGGAGATAAATGCCGGGCGGCGGCGCGCTAGCACCGGTTTTGGGCTTCGCTGGCCGCGTCGGTGGCCAAGGTTTCGCCACGGTTTTGACACGCGAGTGCCCTTGTCCGTCCGCATTGGATGCGCATGCTGCGTTGGACTGGCGCCTATAATTGGGTGCGGCCGAGGGTGAAGAGGAGAGCGGGTCGATGTTTAGTCGGTTTTCCGGGGGTCGTCGCGTTGCGCCACTGGCCGAGCGCCGCGTCGCCGCCCAGTTGCGCGAAGCGCTCGCCGCCTTGCCGGCCCCCTGGGTCGTGCTCGCGAGCCGCCGCGCTTCCGGTGCCGACGGCCCCCCTTGGGTCCGTTTCCTGGCGCTGCATCCGGAAAAAGGCATCGCGCTGGTTGATACCGAGGCCGCCGAGGGCGCCGTCGCCCCGCTTGAGGATTTTCTGGCCCGTACCGGCTTTCCCGCGCTCCAGCCCGGCGCGCTGCCGATCGTGCCGGTCGCGGTCGGCGCGGGCGAAATCGGCGTCGTCGGCGATCTGCTCGCGGCCGCCTTCGTACCGACGCGCCGCACCGTCGGCAACCCGAACTGGTGCGAAGCCGTGGTCGAGCTATTGCTCGCGGCGCCCGACTTGATGCTGGCGCCGCTCCGCCGCAGCGCGCGTCCACCGCGTCCCGCCGCGCCGGAACTGCCGCTCAAGCAACCGACGCAGCGCCCGGTAGCGCCTGCGACGCCGAGCGAATCCTCACGGTCCCAAGCCTCGTCGCAGTCGCAGCCGAAACCGCAGCCGGCGCCACAGTCTCAATCGGCGACGCGTGCCGAGCCGGTCCGCCTGGTGCCGCGTCAGGTTGCACCGGAAGCCACGCCGCTGGGGCGGCCGCCGCGTCGGCAACCACCCGCTGAAGACATCGAGGTTCCTCTGGGTCTACGCCGGGCTCCGCCGCCTGCCGAAGACGCCAACGAGCCACAGCTGCATTTCCGCGCCGAGCCGCGCTTTATGCTCGAAGCCGACGAGCCGGTGGTTCGTTTGCGGCAGGCACGAGCCTCACTAGGCCGCCACGAACCGTCTTTCCATACCCGCAGACGTCGCGCCGACGCCAGATGGAGCGACACGCGCGCACCACGGCGGCGCTGGCCGATCGTGCCGATCGCTGCGGGTGTAATCCTCGCGGTCGCCGTCGGTGCCATCGCAATATGGTATCGCGAAGGCGCTTCACCGATCATGCAAGCGAAAGGGCCGCCCGCATCGCTGCCGCAGCGCACGGCGGCGCTGACGCCGACGCCTGCGCCGGCCCCGCCGCAACCGTCGCCGCGAGAGGCGACGCCTCAGCTTCAGCCGAAACCGGCGGCAACCGCGCCAGCGCCGGCGCCGGCTCCGACGCCGCCGCCAATCGAGCAAGCCGCGAAGCCGCCACAGCCGCCACCGGTAGTCAAGACCGATACGGATTTGCCGCGCGCCATGCTGCAGCCGCAGATCGCGGTGCCGCCACCGCTGCCGCCGCCGTTGCCCGCTGCCAAGCTTGCGGCCGAGCCGGTCCGTACTGCGGCCGCGCCAAAGGCGGAGCACACCGCCTCGCCAGCGCACACCGCCGCTGCCAAACCGCATTCACCGCCGGCTGCATCCGACGAGCAGTTGCCGGCGCCGATCGCCGCCGTGCTACATCCCGAAAGCGCGCCGCCGCAGCCGCCGTCGCCGACGGCGGTCGCGCCAGCGCCTCCCGTGGCCGAAACTCCGGCAACTTCGGCGGCGCCGATGGCAACGGCAACCGCGACGACAAACGCAGCGCCGCCCCCGGGCGGCACGATCACAGTCAACGGCATCACCTACGTGAAGGGCGAACAGCCACGCTCGCTCGGGACGCTCGGCTCGGGATCGCCGTCTGCGCCATCTGCGGCTTCGCAGTCTCCGCCGGCGCCGCCGCCCGCACCCGCGCCGGCGCTGGCGTCGAACGGCCCGGCTGCGGCCGTCTCGGATCAGCCGCGCGAAGTCGTAATCTCGCGCGCACCGGCTGCGCCGCCGGCCATGACTACGACGCCGCCGGCGGGCGCGCCAGGTGCCGCGGCCAGCGGCCCGCCACGCGAGATCGTGATTTCGCGTGCGCCGGGATCGGGTGTGTCGAACGGCCCGCCGGCTCCGGCCGGCGCCGTGCCGCCGTCCGACGTTGGCAGTTCGGGCGCGATCCAGGTTGCGCCGGTACCGGACGATTCCCGCCCGTAATACGCAACGCGACGGGATCGAATTGTCGCGCCATTGCCGCGCAAAGGGCCGTTTGTGCCGGTTGTCTGTGCGCCACCAACGGGCTTAGGCGTCGCGGCGCCGCGCGCAGCGCGGCTCAATGGCGATGCCAGTCGTGATCGTGATGGAAGTCGTCGCGGTCGTGGCCGCCGAAGGCGAAGCCCAGGCCGAAGGAGAACAGCGGCGGCGCGGGATAGACCACCGGCGGGGGCGGCGGCGCATAGTAATAGCCGTAGGGCGGGTTGGCGATGCAGCCGTAGCCCGGCGAATAATAATAGCCGGGCGGGCAATAGTAATAATACTGTGCGGCCGTCGGCGCCGCGCCGAACGTCGCGGCCAGCCCGAACGTCGCCAGGGCCGCCACAAGATTGACGCGTCTGGTCCTGCGCACCGCTGTTCTCCTTTACAGAATTGTTATGGCGACAACGGCCGGACGGCGCCGGCTGTTCCCTCGCCGCGAAAATGCCTTGATCGGCCGATGAGCACGGCCGGTCACGCGCAACGATACTTGCGACCGGCCCGCGCGCTGGGGTCTAATCGCCCGCTCGATCCGCTTCTCCAAGGAGAGAGATGCATGAGTCGCCTGCCGCGCCTGTCGACCCTCGCGCTTGCGCTTGCCTTGAGCGGCGCGCTCGCCGCCTGCGCCGCAGTGCAGGGGCGCGAGACGGCCGGCCAGTACATCGACGATGCCACCATTACTACGAAGGTGCGGACGCAGCTCGTCCAGGCGCAATCGCTTAAGGCGTTCGACATCCACGTCGAGACCATGCAGGGCACGGTGCAGCTGAGCGGATTTGTCGACACCCGCACGCAAAAGGATCAGGCCGGTAAGATCGCCCAGGCCGTGCCCGGCGTGGTCGGGGTGCAAAACAACATTCTGGTGAAGCAGTAGCGCACCCGGGGCTCGGCCGCGTGCCGCCCATGCAGAAATTTCTGATCATTCTCGGCGTCGCCCTGGTTGCGCTCGGCCTGCTTTGGCCGCTGTTGGGCCGGCTGGGCCTTGGCCATCTGCCCGGCGATTTCAGCTATCGCGGCGAGCACGTCACCGTCTATATCCCGCTCGCCACCAGCATCGTTGTCAGCGCCGTCCTGACGCTGGTCCTCTGGCTGATCAATCGCTGAACGCTCCCCGATCGGCCGCGTGATTTTCGATGCTTTCGGCGAGTTGCGCGAGCGCCAGGGCGTGCCGCGCCAGAAGCTGCCTCAGCTTCGGGTCGTCCTCGCGTCTCGCTCGTTCCAAATATGCGCGCGACTGGTCGCGCAAAGCCTGCGGCTTGGTCATGCGCCCTCCATGCGGATGGGCGGGAGCGTGCGCCTAGGCGGCGCATTCTCTCTTAAGATCGGCGGTACCCCGTCAGGCCGCCGATTTCCCCAAGTTATCCTCAGGGTTATCCGTCGTCGAGTCGTTTCGCGGTAAACGGTCGTAAATCCGACCCGGATGGTTAACGAATCGTTTAACCGGCGACGAAATGCGCATCGAGGCGCCCGATCCAGCGCGAAAGGCTATGGATGGCGTCGTCGCCCAGGCGCTCGAACTCGAAGCGGATGGCGTCGCGGCGGCGCTCGATCCCGGCGCGGTCGTCGAGTTGCCGTAATCGTGCGACGACGTCGGCGCGTTCCTGTTCGAGCGCGATGATGGCCTCGAGACAACGCATGCAGTCCATCCCGCTGGCAGCCCTGTGCTTGCGGCCGAGCTTATCGAGTTGGCGCTCGATCTCGGTCAGCCGTTGATCCAGAACCTTGCGGTAGAGCGTTCGCGTCATAGCGCCGCCTGTCCCGGCATTCTGCGTGGCGCAGGCGACGGTCCGAACAACGAACCGCCGCGCTGCGCCATGTGAGCCGCAACGCGATTATAGGGGCTCGCATGCGTCAGGACGACGCAGGCTGCATTAAATTTTTTTGAGTTGGCTGGGCGCGAAAAAGCGGGCGATTTCGCAGCGGCAAAAAAGCCGTAATTTCGACTCAAGATGCGCGGGTCCGGTGCGGGATCGGCGCGGGAGTCACGCCATGGACACGACCGTAGCGGCGCCGACGGCGCGGATGCGCACGCGGAGCCGGCCGCCGTTCGAATGTATCGCGCTAACGCTGCAGGGCGGCGGCGCGTTGGGTGCGTATCAAGCAGGCGTCTATCAGGCGCTCGAGGAAGCCGGCATCCGACCCGACTGGGTCGCGGGCATCTCGATCGGCGCGATCAACGCCGCGATCATCGCCGGCAATCCGCCGGAACGGCGGATCGCGCGGCTGCGCCAGTTCTGGGAGACGGTGACCGCGAATCCGCTGCTCGGCGCGGCGGCGGATTATGCCGGCCGCTTCGCCGCCGGCACCGAGGCGCGGCGGCTCGTCAACCAGGCGAGCGCGCAGACGGCGATGGTCGCCGGCGCGCCGGGCTTCTTCGCGCCGCGGCCGATCCCGCCCTATCTCGTGCCGCAGGGCGGACCGGCGGCGACCAGCTGGTACGACACTGCGGCGCTGCGGCGCACGCTCGAGCGGCTGGTCGATTTCGATCGCCTCAATGCCGGCGAGACCCGGCTCAGCGTCGGCGCCGTGAATATCCGCAGCGGCAATTTCGTGTACTTCGACACGACGACGCACAGGCTCGGCCCTGCGCATGTGATGGCGAGCGGCGCGCTGCCGCCGGGCTTTCCGGCGGTCGAGATCGACGGCGAGCCCTATTGGGACGGCGGCATCGTCTCCAACACGCCGCTGCAATGGGTGCTGCAGTTCGGCCCGCGCCAGGACACCCTGATCTTCCAGGTCGATCTGTGGTGCGCGCGCGGCGCGGTGCCGCGCAACCTGATCGACGTCGAGACCCGGCGCAAGGAGATTCTCTATTCGAGTCGCACCCGCGACAACGTCGATCGCTTCGCCGAGATCCAGCGGCTGCGCCATGCCGTCGCCGAACTCTGCGCCACGCTGCCGAAGCAGGTGTGCGACGTGCCCGAGGCCGAGATGCTGCGCCGCTTCGCCGACCGCAAGGTCTACAGCATCGTCCACCTGATCTACCGCTCGCGCGGCTACGAGGCCTACGCCAAGGACTACGCCTTCTCGCGTCTCACCATGGAGGATCACTGGCGCGCCGGCCACGCCGACACGGTGCGCACGCTCGCCCATCCCGAGGCGCTGACGCGGCCCGCCGACGGCCTCGGCGTCAAAACGCTCGATGCCACGGCGCCGGCGCGCGCGACGCGACACGGCTGAACCCATGTGACCGAGGAGGCGCGATGAAGGAGCGCGAAGTCCGAGAGCGGGCGTTCGCCATGCCGCTCACCAGCCCGGCCTATCCGCCGGGCCCGTATCGCTTCATCAACCGCGAGTTCCTGGTGATCACCTACCGCACCGATATCGAGCGGCTGCGCCGCGTCGTGCCCGAGCCGCTCGAAGTCGCCGAGCCGCTGGTCAAGTTCGAATTCATCCGCATGCCGGATTCGACCGGCTTCGGCGACTACACCGAGAGCGGCCAGGTGATCCCGGTGACGTTCAAGGGCCGCAAGGGCGGCTACTCGCATTGCATGTTCCTGAACGACCATCCGCCGATCGCCGGCGGCCGCGAGCTCTGGGGCTTCCCGAAGAAGCTCGCCAATCCGAGCCTCAAGGCCGAGATCGACGAGCTGGTCGGCACGCTCGATTACGGCCCGGTGCGCGTCGCCACCGGCACCATGGGCTACAAGCACAAGGAGGCCGACCGCGCGGCGGTCAAGGCGGCGCTGGCCGCGCCCAATTACCTGCTCAAGATCATTCCGCATGTCGATGGCACGCCGCGCATCTGCGAGCTGGTCGAGTACTACCTCGAGGACATCGCGGTGAAAGGCGCGTGGACCGGTCCGGCGGCGCTGTCGCTCGGCGCGCATGCGCTGGCGCCGGTCGCCGAGCTGCCGGTGCTCGAGGTGGTCTCGGCGATCCACATCCTGTCCGACATCACCCTCGGCCTCGGCAAGGTGGTGCACGATTATCTGCGCCGACGAGTGAAAAAACGCGCCACGGAGGCACGAAGCGCACGGAGAGAGGTTTCTTTGCGGTCTTCGGGTCTCCATGGTGAATCCAGATGGAACAGATGACAAACACGGGATACGGAGAACCACCATGCGTTTGAAGGACAAGATCGCGGTCGTCACCGGCGCGGCGAGCGGCATCGGCAAGGCGATCGCCGCCGCCTATGTGCGCGAGGGCGCGCGCGTCGCCATCGCCGATCTCGACCTGAAGGGCGCGCAGGCGACGGCCCGCGCACTCGACAATTCGGGCGCGCGCGCGATCGGCGTCGCCATGGACGTGACCCAGGAGGACCAGGTCGAAGCCGGCATGGCGGCGGTGATCAAGACCTACGGCGGCATCGACATCCTGGTGAGCAACGCCGGCATCCAGATCGTCGATCCGCTCGACCAGTTTGAGTTCGCCAAGTGGAAGAAGCTGCTCGCCATCCACCTGGACGGCGCCTTTCTGACGACACGCGCCGCGCTCAGGCAGATGTACAAGCAGGGCCGCGGCGGCAGCATCATCTACATGGGCTCGGTGCATTCGAAGGAAGCGTCGGTCCTGAAGGCGCCCTATGTCACGGCGAAGCACGGCCTGATCGGCCTCGCCAAGGTGGTGGCCAAGGAAGGCGCCAAGCACGGCGTGCGCGCCAACGTCATCTGCCCCGGCTTCGTGCGCACGCCGCTGGTGGAGAAGCAGATCCCCGAGCAGGCGCAGGAGCTCGGCATCACCGAGGAGCAGGTGATCAAGACCGTGATGCTCAAGGACACGGTCGACGGCGAGTTCACCACCGTCGACGACGTCGCGGCCGTGGCGGTGTTCTTCGCCGGCTTCGGCTCGAATGCGCTCACCGGCCAGTCGCTGGTGGTGAGCCACGGTTGGTTCATGCAGTGAGATCACGGCGATATCCCCACCTCACCCGAGCCCTCTCCGCCCGGAGGAGCGGAGAGGGGACGTGTGTCGCATCGGCGGCACCCAGCGCCACAGCGCGACCGCATAGGTCAGCACCGCGACATAGAGCGCGGCGAAGAACCAGATCGGCAGATTCCAGAAGATGACGCTGTCGATCCAGCGCGCGATCAGCGGCTGACGCGAGGCCGCGGCGCCGGCATCCTGCTCGAGCGCCGCCTGCCACAGGGTGAGGAAACAGGTGCGGCCGACGAGCGCCTGCAGCGCCACCGCCGCCAGCAGCGCCAGGTGCAGCGCCCGCCACCACAGGATGCGCACCCATCGCCAGCCGCGCCACGCGCCCAGCGGCACGACGACGAGGCCGCACACGTTGAAGGCGATGACCGCGACATGCACCGCCAGGACCGCGTACGCCAAGGCCGCGTAGAGGCTCGGACCCATCGCCGCCAGCTTAGCCCACGCCTTGGCGGCGCGGACGCCCGGGTCGCGGTCGCCGACGCGGCGGGCGCGTGGGCCGGGCATCGCCGCCAGGGGTCGAACGGGTCGCCGCGCCGCCATTCGCCCGATTCTGCTTGACTGGTCCGGTCCGATATGCTATGGAAATCAAACACTTAGAGATGCGCCCGCCGGCCGCTGCCGCGCGGGCGTTTCTTTTGGCGCGTTGGCCGCGCCTCCGCCCATGCATCTCCGCATCCAGCAATTCGTCCGCGAGTATCTGATCGATCTCAACGCCTCGGCGGCCGCGCGCCGCTGCGGCTATCCGGCGCACACCGCGAAGACCCGCGGCAACAAGCTGATGGCGCGCAAGGACGTGCAGGAGGCGGTGAAGCAAGCGATGGCCGAGCGCGCGGCGCGCACCGGCATCACCGCGGATCGCGTCGTCCTTGAATTCGCCCGCATCGCCTTCGCCGACGCGCGCAAATTCGCCGATTGGGGGCCGTGGGGCATGAGGCTGCTGCCGGCGGCGTCGCTCGGCGACGATGCCGCGGCGGCGGTGGCGGCGCTCCGGGTCGGCGGCGCCAGGGCCGGCCGCCCGACGCATCTTCGCCTGCACGACAAGCTGCGGGCGCTCGACATGCTCGGCCGCCACCTCGGCCTGTGGACCGAGCGGCGCCGCACCTATCGCCTCAATCCCAACGACAGTCTCGCGGACCGCGCCGCGGCGGCGCGCATCGCCCGCGAGGCGCGCGCCATCGTGCGCGGCCAGATCGCCGACGAGGACGCGGAGCTCGCGCAGCTGGCGCAGGAAGTAGAGCAGGCGTGGCGCGACGTCTTCGGTGGCGAGGCCACGGCCGCAACGGCGACCCTCTTGCCTAGGGCGGGGGACGATCCGATCCCGGTTAGCTCGAACGGCGCCGACCGCACGCCATAGCGAAAGCCGTGGCCGCCGCCGCTGCGCCGATGCCGACCCGCAGCCATCGAGCTCGGCGCTTCGGCGAGCGCGAATTCGGGCGCGGGAGCGTTCGCCGGGTTCGGCTAGGCGAACGCTCAAACGCACCGCCGCCGCGACGACGAAAGGCACCGCACAATCCACGCGCGTTAGCTGGCCTGCGATTTTCCACGGAAGATTTGCGCGAGGCCGCTCTACTCTACGGCAACGGCTGGGGCGGCGGCTCGTCGTCCGGGTTGCGCGGGCTTTTCGCCGCGGCAGGCGATCGCAGCCGCTGGACGATCTCGTCTTCGGTCATGAAGACGCCGCCGGTAGGGCCGGTGATCTGAAAGACGATGAACCCGAGCCGCAGCAGGTGCCTGGCGCGTTCGATCGCCTCGGCCTGGGATTTTTCGACGGCTTCGCTCCAGATGCCCGATTCCGGCCGGCGGAGCTCCCACAGGATGGTCCAGCGCTCGCCGGTGTCGTATTCGGGGGCGACCTTGAAGACGCGTCGGTAGGCGCGGATGTGGGCCATGGCCTCGATCGGTCTCAGCGCGGCGGATGCGTCGGCTTGCGGCGCGGCGCGGCCGCGGCCGCCTGTTCCTTTTCCCGCGCCAGCCGCAGCTCACGCAGCCGCGCCGTCTTCGCGGCCTCCTCCTGCCGCTCCTTCTCCCGCGCCTTCTCGAATTCGTTCTGCGGTTTCTGTTGCTTGCCCCACAGGGCTTCCGCGCGGCGGACCATCGCGTCGCGGTCCGATTCTGCCATGGTTGGTCTCCTTGCTCGCCTCGAGATCGGGAAGGGTCGCTGCGCCGAGGAGGCGAAGGACCCGCTGCCGCAGTGCGCTCGGATCGCATCCCGCGGCGTTGCATGCGGCCTGAAAATCGGCGCCGTTCGCCACAAACCAGCTGCGCGCGTCCGAACAGATCTGCTCGCGCTGCGGCGGGCTGGAGACGGTCGCCACGTCGTTCAAGGCGTCCTGGAGCGCGCGGCCGATGACGGCGCACCACAGCTGCCGTTCCGGCGAATGCCGATCGGCCTGTTCGCTCCGACCGATGAACTCGACGGCGACGGCGCGCATCGCCATGCCTCCGCCTAGTAGCCTTCCCGTTCCATGCGCTTGCGCAGCACCTTGCGGCGCCGCCGCCGGGCTTCGGCTTTCTCGCGCACGCGCCGCTCCGACGGCTTCTCGTAGCTGCGATGCAGCCGCATTTCGCGGAAAACGCCTTCGCGCTGCATCTTCTTCTTCAGGACCCGAAGGGCCTGGCCGATGTCGTTGTCCCTGACGAAAACCAGCACGCCGGATTCCTCGCCTATCGCCGGTGCCGGAACGGCCGGCGGGGACCCGCGGCCGGCATGGCGCGCTCGTCCTTGTGCCGGAAATTGATCCGCCCCTTGGTGAGGTCGTAGGGCGTCAATTCGACCGTGACGCGGTCGCCCGCCAGCATGCGGATGCGCGCCTTGCGCATCTTTCCCGAGGCGTAGGCCAGGATCTCGTGCTCGTTGTCGAGACGCACGCGGAACCGCGCGTCGGGCAGAAGCTCCAAGACGGTTCCGTCGACCTCGATCAGCGATTCCTTGGCCATCCGGGATCTCCAAAAAAATAAAGCCGGGCCGGGAGAGACGGTGCGTCCCCCGCGCAACGCCGCGAACGAGTTTGGTCGAAAGTCCTTCGGCCGGGGTTCTCCCCGGCCGCCGTGTCGTCGCTAGACGAGCCGCAGATTGCCCGCCGAGGTCTTGCCCCGCTGGTCCTGCTCGAGATCGAAGCTGACCTTCTGTCCTTCGTTCAGGTTGCCGATGCCGGCACGTTCCAGGGCGGAAATATGCACGAAAACATCCTTGCCGCCGCTTTCGGGCTGGATGAAGCCGTAGCCCTTCTGCGCGTTGAACCACTTCACCGTACCGTTCGCCATTGTTCGGATCTCCAGATTAGGACCGCCCGCGCGATCGCTCGACGGACGCACCGTTGTGGAAGGGAGCGGGATGCAGGATCGGATCGCCTTGCGGAAATCCAAGAGCAGGCCGGACCCGGCCATTGGTCGGGAACCACCCTAGAGGGGTATGCCCCGAAGCGCAAGGAATCGTTGATTCGCCCGCCGTCCGGGCGAGTCCTAACGCGCGCAGTCGACCAGCGCGCCGAGGCCGCCGCCGCGGCGCAGGATCAGAGTGGCGCGCTCCTCCACCCAGGGATCGGGCGGCCGCGGCGACCAATGCAGCGGATCGGGGAGGATCACCGTCAGCCGCGCCGCCTGCTCGGGCGTCAGCGCCGCGGCGTCGCGGCCGAACCAGTGCCGTGCCGCCGCTTCGGCGCCGAAGATGCCGGGACCGAATTCGACGCTGTTGAGGTAGACGTCGAGGATGCGGCGCTTCGGCCAGAGGATCGCGAGCTGCGGCGTGAGCCACAGTTCCAGCACCTTGCGCAGCATGCTGTGGCCGGGCCAGAGGAAGAGATTGCGCGCGAGCTGCATGGTGATGGTGCTGGCGCCGCGCGGGCGGCGGCCGTGCAGCCAGTCGGCGACCTGATCCCATAAGGCCGCGGTGTCGATGCCGAGCGGCTCGCTGCAGAACAGATTGTCCTCGGAGGCGATGACCGCGCGCGGCAGCGCCGGCGCGATCCGCCGGTAAGCCACCCATTCATGATGCAGCGGATAGCCCTGCGCCAGGCGGATCAGCATCAACGAGGTGATGGGCACCGGCACGAAACGGAAGACGAGCAGCAACACCGGCGGCCCCAGCAACAGCATGAGCGCGACGACCTTGGCCAGCCGCTTTGCGTGGTGCAGGGATCGCTTCGAAGGCGGCATCGCCGGTTCCATGACCGACCGCCGTGCAACAATCAAGGGTTAGGAGACGCTCCGATTCGCCACCCCACCGCACCCCAACCCTCTCCGCCCCTCAGGGGCGGAGAGGGAGGGACCCGCGTAAGCGGGAGGGTGAGGTGGGCGGAGTCACCGACCAGTGACCGCCCGCTCTACATCGGCCGCACGCGCGCCATGCGGGATCGTGTAGCTCGGGCCAAACGTCAGCGACTGTCGTAGCAGTTCTTCGGCTGCGGAAATTTGCGCGAAGGCGAGCAGAAGAAAAAATGGCGCCGCCAAGTGTTCTCTTTATGTTCCCATCGACGGTTGATTATGATATAAGGCGCGACGCGCCGGGGAGGGCACGCCGTGGGTAAGAACTCAGCGATCGAGTGGACACATCATACCTTCAACCCGTGGTGGGGATGCGTAAAGGTCTCCGCGGGCTGCAAGCACTGCTATGCGGAGACGTGGTCGCGGCGTGTCGGTCTAGAAATTTGGGGCGCTCGGGCTGAACGACGCTTTTTTAGCGATGCACATTGGCGCGAGCCTCTTCGATGGAATGCCGAGGCCGTAGCAGCAGGCGTGCGACGCCGCGTTTTTTGCGCTTCGATGGCAGATGTATTTGAGGCGCGCACGGATCTCGATTTGGTCCGTGAGCGTCTCTGGACTTTGATCGAAACGACGCCCGCACTCGATTGGTTGCTGCTCACGAAGCGTCCCGAACAGATTGCCGAAAAGGCGCCGTGGGGTAATCGCTGGCCGCCGAATGTCTGGCTCGGAACGACCGCCGAGAATCAGCTCTGGGCGAACCGTCGCATTCCGATTCTATTGGAACATCCTGCAGCCGTTAGGTTCGTTTCATGCGAACCTCTTATTGGTCATCTCGACCTGACGCGATGGCTGTCTCCAAAGAAAGGAGAGCATCGCATTAACTGGGTGATCGCGGGCGGCGAGAGCGGCTCAAAAGCGCGTCCGATGAATCCGGAGTGGGTACGGTCGCTGCGTGATCAGTGCCAGCGTGCGAAGGTCGCGTTCCATTTCAAGCAATGGGGTCAATGGTGCCCCGATCTAATCAATGCGAGCGCCAGCGCAAAAAGAATTCACGTTGTCGACTCTTTCGGCAAGACATCAGCGATCGTTCGCCTAGGTAAGCATGCTGCCGGGCGCAGGTTGGATGGCGAGACATGGGATGATTTCCCGGCAGTAGGCAATATTTTGGTTCATAATGAAGATATCGCGGCGGAGTAGGAATGGCTGCGCCGAGCTCGACTACCTGGTCGCTCGACGCTCATACGCGGGCAAAACATGCGATTCTGAAGAGATATTTGCAGGCTTGGATGGTCATCTTAAGCCGGGCCAAATTTCGTGAAATTCTGTACGTCGACGGGTTTGCTGGCCCAGGTGAATATGCCGGCGGAGAAACCGGATCACCAATTATCGCACTCGACACGGCGCTCGGATACAAACCGCCGCTCGCAGCTAAGGTTCACTTTCTTTTTATCGAGGAGAAAAGTGATCGGGCTGACCACCTGCGCAAACAAGTGGCATTACGAATGCTGCCAACCAATTTCAATGTCATCGTTGAGGGTGGCCTTACGTTTGAGGCTGCATTCGAGAAACGCTACCCCCAATTTGTGCGTGATGGCCGCCTTATTCCGACGTTTGCATTTATCGATCCGTTCGGATGGACCGGCGTACCTTTCAGGTTGGTGGCGCGGATTCTGTCTCAACGCAGTTGCGAGGTATTCATCAATTTTATGTACGAGGAGATCAATCGATTTATCAGCGTTAAGAATCAAGCTCCGAACTTCAACAGTTTTTTCGGAACCGATGAGTGGAAGCAATGTGCGAAAGCGGCAGATCCACGAGCAAGAAATCGATGCCTCCACGACCTTTACTTGCGCCAATTGCATACGAAAGCCGACTACGTTCGCTCATTCGAAATGTCCAACCATCGTGACGTAACCGACTATTATTTATTTTACGCGACGAATGAGTTGCTTGGGCTCAAGAAAATGAAAGAGGCTATGTGGAAGATAGATAAAAGCGGTGAGTTTCAATTCTCTGATGCTACCGATCCTAATCAGCTCGTCTTATTCGAGAAGACACCGAATCTGTCGGCACTTGAAGCGCGACTGCTTGCGGAGTTCTCTGGCCGGGAAAAGTCTATCAGTGATATTGAGAAATTCGTGCTCGTTGAGACCGGATTCCGCGAGCCTCACTACAAGAGCGTCTTAAAGGCGCTAGAAACAGAGAGGGGCAAGCTTAAAGTGGTAAAAGCTAGCCCGCGTCGTAAACGAGGAACCTTCGCTGATCTTCAAATGATAGTACGGTTTCTTGATTGCAATCGGCGCCCTGGTAAGCCGCGGAATTAAACGAATCGATCCTTGCACTTTTGCCCCGTTTCCCCTATCTAAAGCCCACTTTTCAACAACCCACACGCGGGGTTTGGCCCTCGTCCCGCATCAAGGACGAGACGCCCTTCCGGTGCGGTCCAAGGCCTCGGCCCGAAGACCGTTCACACGCCCCGCGGCGGCCTAACCGGAGAAAGGATGCCGTCGATGGCGATTCCCGATTTCACCATGCGCCAGCTCTTGGAAGCCGGCGTGCATTTCGGCCACCACACCCGCCGCTGGAACCCGAAGATGGCGCCCTACATCTTCGGCGTGCGCAACGGTGTGCACATCATCAATCTCGAGGAGACCGTGCCGCTCTTGGGCCGCGCGCTCCAGGCGCTGCGCGACGTCGCCGCCGGCGGCGGCCGCGTCCTCTTCGTCGGCACCAAGCGCCAGGCGCAGGAGCCGATCGCCGACGCCGCCAAGCGCTGCGGCCAGTACTACGTCAACCACCGCTGGCTCGGCGGCATGCTGACCAACTTCAAGACCGTCTCGGCCTCGATCAAGCGCCTGAAGGAGCTCGACGAGAAGATCGCCCAGCCCGAAGGCGGCATCACCAAGCGCGAGCTGTTGGAATTGTCGCGCGACCGCGACAAGCTCGAGCGCGCCTTGGGCGGTATCAAGGAGATGGGCGGACTGCCCGATATCCTGTTCGTGATCGACACCAACAAGGAGGCGATCGCGGTGCAGGAGGCCAACCGGCTCAAGATCCCGGTGGTCGCCGTGCTCGACAGCAACTCGTCGCCCGACGGCATCGCCTTTCCCATCCCCGGCAACGACGACGCAATGCGCGCGGTGCACCTCTATTGCGATCTCGCCGCCGGCGCGGTGCTCGACGGCCTCCAGGCCGAGATGGCCGCGTCGGGCGCCGATATCGGCGCAGTCGCCGAGCCGGTCGTCGAGACGCCGGCCGCGCCCGAAAAGCCGGCCGAAGGCGCCAGCGCGTAGTTTGCCATTGCAAACAACCGGCATGGCCGCTCATGCGGCCCATACCCCATGAGCCGTGCCGGGCATCCACGCCCTGAAGACATCGATGGCCGGGTCAAGCCCGGCCATGATGATAGGAACGGAGACATGATTCGTCGCGAACGCATCGCCCCCTCACCCTTCCCTCTCCCCCTGAAGGGGGAGAGGGTCCAAACAAGGGTCCTCCCTCGAGGCGGGACGATTGAAGGAAGAGGCTCCATCTCCCTTGAAGGGGCAAGGTGCGAAAAGGGTCCTCTCTCGCGGCGGGACGATTCACATAACGGTTTCCCTCCCCCTCGAAGGAGGAGGGTTAGGGTGGGGGTGAATGGCGACGACTGAGATCCAAACGGAGATGACACCATGGCTGAAGTCACTGCCGCGCTGGTGAAGGAGCTGCGCGAGAAGACCGGCGCCGGCATGATGGATTGCAAGCGCGCGCTGGCCGAGACCCAGGGCGATCTCGAAGGCGCGGTCGACTGGCTCAGGAAGAAGGGCCTCGCCGCCGCCGCCAAGAAGGCCGGCCGCGTCGCCTCCGAGGGCCTGGTCGGCGTCGCGGTCAAGGGCAACGCCGGCGCGCTGGTCGAGGTCAACGCCGAGACCGATTTCGTCGCCCGCAACGAGACCTTCCAGAACTACGTGCGCACCGTGGCGCAGATCGCGCTCGACAAGGGCGACGACGTCGAGGGCTTGAAGGCCGCGCCGTTCCCCGGATCGGGTCGGACCGTGGCCGAAGAGCTGACGCATATGATCGCCACCATCGGCGAGAACATGACCCTGCGCCGCGCCAAGCGGCTCGCGGTGGGGAAGGGCGCGGTCGCCGCCTATATGCATGCCGCCCTCGCCCCGGGCCTCGGCAAGATCGGCGTGCTGGTGGCGCTCGAATCGGGCGCGCCCGCCGACAAGCTCGCCGCCGCCGGCCGCAACCTGGCGATGCAGGTCGCCGCCGCCAATCCGCGCTATCTCGACATCGCCTCGGTCGACGCCAAGGATCTCGCGCGCGAGCGCGACGTGCTGCGCGAGCAGGCCAAGGCCTCGGGCAAGCCCGACGCCATCATCGACAAGATGGTCGAGGGCCGGCTCAAGAAATTCTACGAGGAGACGGTGCTCTTGGAGCAGGTCTACGTCGTCGACGGCGAGAGCAAGGTCGCCAAGGTGGTCGAGGCGGCCGCCAAGGCGGCGGGCGCGCCGGTGAAGATCGCCGGCTTCGCGCGCTTCGCCCTGGGCGAGGGCATCGAGAAGGAAGCCACCAATTTCGCCGCCGAGGTCGCCGCCGTCGCCAAGCGGTGACGTGCGAAGCGGGATCGGCGCTCTACGCCGAATCTCTTTTCCCCTCGCCCCGGTTCGGGGGAGCTTGCCGCCACCATGGCAAGCGTCCCCCGGACGCTTGGCTGGACATGCCGGGCGGCATGTTCACCGCCGGCAAGGGGTGAGGGGAGGTGGCCGTCATCGCGAGACAGCGCAGCGGTCGTGGCGATCCAGCCTGCTGGATGGCTTCGCGCCAGCCAGCGCTCGCCATGACGCGGGAAAACCCCCTATTCTTCGTGCCTCCGCGGTCAAATGTTCCCTCTTGCTTATCCCCCGCCGCCATATGCTGTATGATCCGCGCCGTCCGATGCGAATCGCACAAGAGCGCTGATCCCATGGCCGCCGAACCCGCCCGGGCCGTCGCCCCTGCCGTCAAATTCCGCCGCGTGCTGCTGAAGCTATCGGGCGAGGCGCTGATGGGCGATCAGGGCTACGGCCTCGACCCCAAGATCGTCCAGCGCCTCGCCGCCGAGGTCAAATCGGTCCACGCCCTCGGCGTCCAGGTGGCGCTGGTGATCGGCGGCGGCAACATCTTCCGCGGCCTCGCCGGCGAGGAAGCCGGCATCGACCGCGCCACCGGCGACTACATGGGAATGCTCGCCACCATCATCAACTCGCTCGCCATGCAGTCGGCGCTCGAGCGCATGGGCGTGCCGACGCGCGTGCAGTCGGCGATCTCGATGCAGGCGGTGTGCGAGCCCTATATAAGGCGTCGCGCCATCCGCCACATGGAGAAGGGCCGCGTCGTGATCTTCGCCGCCGGTACCGGCAATCCGTTCTTCACCACCGACACCGCGGCGGCGCTGCGCGCGTCGGAGACCGAGTGCCAGGCGCTGCTGAAGGCGACCAAGGTCGACGGCGTCTATACCGCCGATCCCAAGAAGGACAAGTCGGCCAAGCGCTTCGACCGATTGAGCTATCACGACGTGCTGTCGCGCGACCTGCAGGTGATGGACGCCGCCGCGGTGTCGCTGGCGCGCGAGAACCGCATCCCGATCCTCGTCTTCTCCATCCACCAGCCCGGCTCGCTCGCCGACGCGGTCACCGGCCGCGGCCGCTTCACCGTGATCGAGGAGGCGTCGTGAGCGAAGATCCGTTCGTCACCGCGCTCCGCAAGCGCATGGACGGCGCGCTCGACGTGCTGCGCAAGGAGTTCGCCGGCATCCGCACCGGCCGCGCCTCGCCGAGCCTCCTCGATCCGGTGCGCGTCGAGGCCTACGGCCAGACCCTGCCGATGAACCAGGTCGGCTCGGTCAGCGCGCCCGAGCCGCGGCTCATCGTCGTCCAGGTCTGGGACAAGGGCCTGGTCAAGGCGGTGGAGAAGGCGATCCGCGAGGCCAATCTCGGCTTGAACCCGCAGGTCGACGGCCAGCTGGTGCGCGTGCCGGTGCCCGATCTGAGCGAGGAGCGGCGCAAGGAGCTCACAAAGGTCGCAGCCCGCTACGCCGAGCAGGCGCGCGTGGCTGTCAGAAATGTCAGGCGCGAGGGCCTCGACGGCCTCAAGAAGCAGGAGAAGGACGGCAAGATCTCGCAGGACCAGCACCGCAAGCTGGAAAAGGACGTGCAGGGTCTGACCGATGCGACAATCAAGCGCGTCGACGAGATGCTCCATCAAAAAGACAAAGAGATCCTGCAGGTATAGCGCCCGGCCATGACCGATTTCTCTTCGTCCGTTTCGCCGCCGCCGGCGCACGTCGCGATCATCATGGACGGCAACGGCCGCTGGGCGCAGGCGCGCGGCCTGCCGCGCGTCGCCGGCCATCGCGCCGGCGCCGAAGCGGTGCGCCGCACCCTATCCGCGGCCGTCGAGTTCGGCATCAAGTACCTGACGCTGTTCGGCTTCTCGTCCGAGAACTGGAAGCGGCCCGAGACCGAGGTCAACGACCTGATGGGCCTGCTGCGGCATTACATCCGCGGCGAGATCGCCGAGCTGCACCGCAACGGCGTGCGGCTGCGCGTCATCGGCGAGCGGGGCCGGCTGCCGACGGACATCGTCAGCATGATCGACAACGCCGAGACGCTGACCGCGGGCAACGACCGGCTCAACCTCTCGATCGCGCTCAGCTACGGCGGCCGCGCCGAGATCGCGCTCGCGGCGCGGCGGCTGGCGGAGGAGGCCGTCGCCGGCCGGCTCGATCCCGCCGCCATCGACGAGGAGACCTTCGCCGCGCGGCTGCTCACCGCCGGCATTCCCGATCCCGACCTGCTCATCCGCACCAGCGGCGAGCAGCGCATCAGCAATTTCCTGCTCTGGCAGACCGCCTACGCCGAGCTGGTGTTCACGCCGACGCTGTGGCCCGATTTCGCCAAGAGCGATCTCGAAAAGGCCCTGCGCGATTATCACGGCCGCGATCGCCGCTACGGCGCCTCCGTTGGCTCGCGCTAGACCGGCCGCCGGAAAAGGTCTCTCCGGCGCCATCGCGAGGCCGCGACGCGGCCGCGACGATCCGGAAAAGCACCCCCACCCTGACCCTTCCCCCTCGCGGGGCAGGGAATGGCAGGGGGGCGGTTTTCTGCCTCGGCCTTGGGCCTCCGCGCCATGACGCGGTGAGATTTTTCGGCGATGATGAGACGGCGGCTGCGATCGGCGCGCTGAAACGCGCTTGGGGGGATATGGCGGGAGCGGGCAACAACGGCGTGAGGCTGCGCGTCGTCTCGGCGCTGGCGATGATGCCGCCGGCCCTGGCCGCCGCGTGGTTCGGCTGGCCGTGGCTGCCGGCGCTGGTCGCGGCGGCGGCGGCCGGCATGGGCTTCGAGTGGGCGCGGCTGGTCGGCGCCGGAACCGGCGGTGCGCTGATCGTGGCGACGCCGCTCGCGGCCACGGTGCTCGCCGCCTTCGCCTATCCGGCGGCGGCCTGCGCCGTGGCGGTGATGGGCGCCGCGACCGTCGGTGCCCAGGCGGTCGGCCGTGCGGCACCGGCGCCGCTGTGGGCGGCCTTCGGCACGCTGTGGCTGGCGCTCGGCAGCGTCAGCTTTCTCTGGGTCGCGGCGACCGCCGGACGCGCCACCGTGATCTGGCTGTTGGCGCTGGTCTGGGCGGCCGACAGCGCCGCCTTCGCGATCGGCCGCGCTGTCGGCGGACCCAGGCTCGCGCCGGTGCTGTCGCCCAACAAGACCTGGGCCGGGTTCGTCGGCGGCCTCGGCGGCGCGGCGATCGCCGGGGCCGCCGCCGCCGCCATGAGCGGCGCGGCCATGGCGGTGCTCGTGCCGCTCAGCGTGCTCGTCGGCGTCGCGGCGCAGCTCGGCGATCTCGGGGAATCGGCGGCGAAACGGCGCTTTAAGGTCAAGGATTCGGGCGGCCTGATCCCCGGCCACGGCGGCCTGCTCGACCGGCTCGACAGCCTGCTGGCCGCCGCCCTGGCGCTGGGCGCGCTGGTGCTGGCGGCGGGATCGCCGCTGCCGTGACGCGCGCCGTCGCGCGCCCGGCGCGCGATTCGACGCCCCCGGCTTGCGCCGCGCTTTTCAGCCGTGTTTTGGGCGGTTTTTTGCTAATCTAGACGCCGATCGTGCGGGTAGGAGCAGGGTTTTCATGGGTTTTCTGACTGGTAGCCTCGGCTATGTGGTGCCGTTCCTCGTCGTCCTGACGGTGCTCGTCTTCGTCCACGAACTGGGCCATTACCTGGTGGCGCGCTGGAACAAGGTCCGGGTCGAGACCTTCTCGATCGGCTTCGGGCCGGAGCTGTTCGGCTGGACCGACCGGGTCGGCACCCGCTGGAAAGTGAGCGCGATCCCGCTCGGCGGCTACGTCAAGATGTTCGGCGACGCCGACCCGGCGTCGATGGGGGCGCCCGAACGGCTCGAGGCGATGACCGAGGCCGAGAAGGCGGTGTCGTTCCATCACAAGCGCCTGCCGCAGCGCTTCGCCGTGGTCGCCGGCGGGCCGCTCGCCAATTTCGTCTTCACCGTGGTCGCGCTGGCGCTGCTGTTCGCCACCGTCGGCCAGCCCTTCACCCCGCCGCAGATCGGCAAGATCCAGGCCGGCAGCGCCGCCGAAGCCGGCGGGCTCAAGGCCGGCGACACCATCGTCGGCATCGACGGCGGAGCGATCCATCGCTTCGAGGACATCCAGCAGGCGGTGCGGCTCGACGACGGCCGGCCGCTGGCGATCACGGTGCGGCGCGACGGCAAGGAGCTGACGCTGTCGATCACGCCGCGCGTCACCACCGTCACCGACCGCTTCGGCTACGAGCACCGCTTCCCGCTGCTCGGCATCGAGCGGCAGGGCGTCAATTACGTGCGCCGCAATCCGGTCGATGCCGTGTGGCGCGCCGGGCAGGAGACCGGCAACCTGATCGGCGGCACGCTGACGGCGGTGTGGCAGATGATCATCGGCGCGCGCCCGGCCGACGAGATCGGCGGCCCGCTGCGCATCGCCCAAATGTCGGGCGAGGTCGCGCAGGGCGGCGCCGTCGCCCTGATCTGGTTCATGGCGGTGCTGTCGGTCAATCTCGGGCTCATCAACCTGTTCCCGATCCCGGTGCTCGATGGCGGCCACCTGCTCTACTTTTTCGCAGAAGCTCTGCGCGGGCGGCCGCTCGGCGCGCGCGCGCAAGAATACGGCTTCCGGCTGGGATTGGTGGTGGTGCTGACGCTGATGGTCTTTGCGACCTGGAACGACCTCGTCCATATCGGCCTGCTCAAGTTTTTGAAAGTCTTCGGGACTTGAAGGCCGGCAGGTAGTCGCGTGAGCAGGGAGGGGGGAGCCTTGCGGAGACTGGGCGGCGCCGCCGCCGTGCGCGTGGTGGTGTGGGCGGCGCTGATCCTCGCCGTGCCGCAGGCGGCGCTGGCGCAGGCGGCTCGGCCGGCGCCGGCCGCGGCGCCGCCATCGGGTGGCGGCATCTCGTCGGGCGGCACGATCGAGGAAGTCCGGATCGAAGGCACGCAGCGCGTCGAGCCCGAAACCGTGCGCTCCTATATGCAGATCGGCCCGGGCGACAAATTCGATTCCCAGCGGCTCGACCAGTCGCTCAAGAGCCTGTTCGCCACCGGCCTGTTCAGCGACGTGACCCTGCGGCGCGAGGGCGATACGCTGGTCGTCCACGTCGTCGAGAACCCGGTGATCAACCGCGTCGCCTTCGAGGGCAACCACAAGCTCAACGACGAAACGCTCAACAACGAGATCCAGCTCAAGCCGCGCAGCGTCTACACCCGCCAGAAGGTCCAGGCCGACGTCGCACGCATCCTCGATCTCTACCGCCGCAACGGCCGCTTCGCCGCCACGGTCGAACCCAAGATCATCAAGCTCGACCAGAACCGCGTCGACCTGGTGTTCGAGATCAATGAAGGCGAGTTCACCGGCGTGCGCAGCATCAATTTCGTCGGCAACCACGTCTTCGATTCCGACCGGCTGCGCGGCGTCATCTCGACCAAGGAATCGCGCTGGTGGCGCTTCCTCTCGACCGCCGACACCTACGATCCCGACCGCATCGCCTTCGATCGCGATCTGCTGCGCAAATTCTATCTGTCGCAGGGCTACGCCGACTTCCGAGTCATCTCGTCGGTCGCCGAGCTGACGCCCGAGCGGGACGGATTCCTCGTGACCTTCACGGTGGAGGAAGGCGAGCGCTACAAGTTCGGCAAGGTCGATCTCGTCAACGAACTGAAGGAGGTCGATCCCGCCGTCCTCAAGGCGCTGATCACGACCAAGCAGGGCGACTGGTACAACGCCGACGCCGTCGACAATACGATCCACTCCATCACCCGTGCGCTCGGCAACCGCGGCTACGCCTTCGTCCAGGTCGTGCCGCGGGTGCATCGCGACGCCGGCACCCACACCATCGACGTCACCTACGACGTCAAAGAGGGCCCGCGCGTCTATGTCGAGCGCATCGACATCACCGGCAACCTGCGCACCCTCGATCGCGTGATCCGGCGCGAGATGCGTCTGGTCGAAGGCGACGCCTTCAGCACCGAGAAGCTCGAGCGGTCGGAGCAGCGCCTCAAGAACCTGAACTATTTCAAGAAGGTCTCGGTCACCAACACGCAGGGCGCGGCGCCGGATCAGACCGTCGTCCACGTCAATGTCGAGGAGCAGTCGACCGGCGACTTCACCTTCGGCGTCGGCTTCTCGACCACCGACGGTCCGTTGATCGACGCCGGCATCCACGAGCGCAACCTGCTCGGCGAGGGCCTCGACCTGCGCATCGACACGCTGGCCTCGTTCCGCACGCAGCAGGGCAACATCAGCTTCACCAACCCCTATTTCCTCGACCGCAACGTCGCCGCCGGCTTCGACATCTTCGCGATCCAGCGCGACAACCAGGACTTTGCCGGCTTCAACCAGTTCACCGTCGGCGGCGACGTGCGCGCCGGCTATCAGATCACCGGCCCGCTGCGGCAGACCGTCAAGTACACGTTGCGCGAAGACCGCATCTACAACGTCTGTACGCCCGAGGGCTCGAGCCAGGGCCTGTGCACGCCGCCGGCGTCGATCTACGTCATCGACCAGGCCGGCGGCCGCCTCACCTCGGCCGTCGGCCAGACGCTGCTCTACGACAAGCGCGACAGCCCCACCGATCCGACCAGCGGCTGGTTCCTGTCGGAAGGCAACGACCTCGCCGGCGCCGGCGGCGACGTGCGCTACCTGCGGACCTCGGTCTCGGGCGGCCTCTATCACTCCTGGGCGCCCGACTGGGTCGCGAGCGTCACCGGCGAGGGCGGCTACATCTTCGGCATCGGCCAGAACGTCCGCATCGAGGACCGGTTCTTCGTCGGCGGCGACAATCTGCGGGGCTTCGCCACCGGCGGCATCGGCCCGCGCGACCAGAACACCACCCAGGCGCTGGGCGGCAACATCTACTACGTCGGATCGCTGACCGAAGGTTTCCCCCTCGGCCTGCCGCCCGAGCTCGGAATCTCGGGACGCGTCTGGACCGATTTCGGCAGCCTGATCCACACCGACGACATTCCGACCGCGGCCAACCCGATCGAGCAGAGCGACATGATCCGCGTCTCGGCGGGCTTCGGCGTCACCTGGAAATCGCCGTTCGGTCCGATCCGGGTCGATCTCGGCCACCCGGTCCTGCGCAAGAGCTTCGACAAGATGAGCATTTTCCGCTTCGGATTCGGGTCGCGGTTCTGATGCGGCGGCGTTCAATCGCGCTGATGGCGGGCGCCGGGCTGCTGTTCGGCGCCGTGCTGCTGCTGGCGGCCGTGCTTGTCCTGCGCTTTGCGCACGAGCCCGTCGCGCCGTCGCCGTCCGCGCCGCCACCGTCTGCGACGACGGTTGTCGTGATCGCCGACATCAACCAGATCCTGCGTGACGCCAAATCCGCCAAGGACGTGCAGAAGCAGATCGACAAGGCGATGGCGAACTTCTCCAAGGAGGTGTCCACCAGCGAGAACGAGCTGCAGCGCATGCGCGACGAGCTCGTGCGCGAGCGCAGCACGCTATCGCCTGACGCGTTCAGCGCCAAGACGCGGCAGTATCAGCAGCGTTTCGACGTCCTCGACCGGTCGGTGCAGGCGCGGCGCCAGGCGCTGCAGCAGAGCTATAATGACGCCATGACCAAGATCGAGAACACCGCGCTCCATATCATCGCCCAGATCGCCGGCGAGCGAAAAGCCAACATGGTCCTGACGCGCGCAGCGGTTCTGTTCTCGGCCAACAATCTCGACATCACCGCCGAAGTGACCAAGCGGCTCGACGACATGCTGCCGACCATGACCGTGAAGCTGCCGCAGCCGGCCGCGCCGCTGCCGTCGGCGCCGCAGCCGGCCGCGCCGGCGCCGCCCGCGGCCAGGCGCTGATGGCCGACAAGCGCTTCTTCATCGTTGGGGGGCCGTTCACCGCCGAGGAGATCGCCCGCCGCACCGGTGCGACGCTCGCCGGCGCCGGAAACGGCGCGCTGGTTCTGCGCGACGTCGCGCCGCTCGACGTCGCAGGCGCCGACCAGCTGAGCTTCCTCGACAACCGCAAATACATCGACAGCTTCCGCAACACCCGCGCCGGCGCCTGCATCGTCCATCCCGATCTCGCGCGCGCCGCGCCGCCGGGAATCACGCTGCTGGTGACGCCGGAGCCCTATCGCGGCTACGCGCTCGCGGCGCAGGCTTTCTATCCCGATCCGCCGCCGCTTCCGGGCGTCGCCTCCTCGGCGGTGGTCGATGCGACCGTCGACCTCGGCGAAGGCTGCCGCATCGAAGCCAACGCGGTGATCGGCGACCACGCCAAGCTCGGCCGGCGCTGCCTGATCGGCCCCAACGCGGTGATCGGCCCGGGCGTGGTGCTCGGCGACGACGTGCGCGTCGGCGCCAACGCCAGCATCAGCCACAGCCTGATAGGCAACCGTGTGCGCATCTATCCCGGCGCGCGGCTCGGCCAGGACGGCTTCGGCTTCGCGCCCGATCAAAAAGCCTTCGTCAAGGTGCCGCAGCTCGGCCGGGTGATCGTCGGCGACGACGTCGAGATCGGCGCCAACACCACCATCGACCGCGGCGCCGGCCCCGACACCGTCATCGGCCCGGGCACGATGATTGATAATCTCGTGCAGATCGGGCACAACGTCCGGATCGGGCGCCAGTGCGTGCTCGTCTCGCAGACAGGAATTTCCGGCAGCACCAGGTTGGGCGACTTCGTGATGATCGGCGGTCAGGGCGGTCTCATCGGTCATCTCGATATCGGCACGGGCGCCAAGATCGGCGCCCAGGCCGGAGTCATGCGTGACGTGCCCGCGGGCGAGACGGTGCTCGGGTCGCCCGCCTTCCCGGTGCGCGAATTCCATCGCATGACCGCCGCCCTGAGGCGCCTGGCGAAGAAGCGGGATGACTAAGGTGGATACGCAGCCGGTGACCTCGCCGGATATCGATCGGGCGCGGATCATGCAGATGATTCCGCATCGCGATCCGTTCCTGATGATCGACAGGGTGGTCGAGGTGCGCGCCGGGCACAGCGCCGTCGGCATCAAGCACGTCAACGCCGACGAATACTATTTCAAGGGCCATTTCCCGCAGCGGCCGGTGATGCCGGGCGTGCTGATCGTCGAGGCGATGGCGCAGACCGCCGCGGTGCTGGTGGTGCATACCCTCGGCCCGGAATTCGAGGGCAAGCTGGTCTACTTCATGTCGATCGACAGCGCGCGGTTCCGGCGGCCGGTGGTGCCCGGCGACGTGCTGACGGTGCCCGTCGTCTGCCAGCGCCATCGCGGCAACGTGTGGAAATTCGACGGCCAGGCCAAGGTCGGCGACAAGCTGGTGGCGGAGGCGACCTTCGCCGCGATGATCTTGGACGGCTGAGCGACGGCGCATGACGCATATTCATCCAACGGCCATCGTCGAGCCGGGCGCCAAGCTCGGCGCCACCACGGTGGTGGGGCCGTACTGCCTGGTCGGCTCCAAGGTCGAGCTCGGCGAGCGCGTCGAGCTCTTGTCGCATGTCGTCGTCACCGGCCGCACCAGCGTCGGCGAGGGTACGCGGATCTTCCCCTTCGCCTCGATCGGCCACATTCCGCAGGACCTCAAATACAAGGGCGAGGACTCGCGGCTCGAGATCGGCCGCGACAACATCATCCGCGAGCACGTGACGATGAATCCCGGCACCTCCGGCGGCGGCATGGTGACCAAGATCGGCAACAACTGCGCCTTCATGGTCGGCGTCCACGTCGCGCACGACTGCATCATCGGCGATCACGTCATCATGGCCAACAACGCGACGCTGGCGGGCCACGTGCGGATCGACGATTACGCCGTGTTCGGTGGGCTTTCGGCGGTGCATCAGTTCGTCCGCATCGGCCGCCACGCCATGGTCGGCGGCGTCACCGGCGTCGAGCGCGACGTCATTCCCTATGGCTCGGTGGTCGGCGACCGGGCGCGGCTTTCGGGCCTCAACATCATCGGCATGCAGCGCCGCGGCTTCGCCCGCGACGACATCCAGGCGCTGCGCACCGCGTACCAGATGCTGTTCGGCAACGAGGTCGGCACCTTCGCCGAACGTCTGGCCGCGGTCGACAAGCAGTTCCCGACCGTCGGTGCGGTGCGCGACGTGATCGAGTTCGCGCGCGCCGAATCGATCCGCGGCCTGTGTCAGCCGCGCACCAATGGCGGCTGAGCCCGGCCCGCTCGGCATCCTCGCCGGCTCCGGCGCGCTTCCCGGCCGTCTGATCGAAGCCTGCGCCAAGGCCGGGCGGCCGGTTTTCGTTCTGGCCTTCGCCGGCGCCGCCGATCCCGCGGTCGTCGACAAGGTACCGCACGCCTGGATCGGCCTCGGACAGGCCGGCAGCGGCCTCGAGATCCTGCGGCGCAACGGCGTGCGCGAGCTCGTCATGGCCGGCGGTGTGCGGCGACCGTCGCCGTGGACGCTGCGGCCGGACTGGCGCACGCTCAAATTCTTCGCCGCGCTCGGGTGGCGCGCGCTCGGCGACGACAGTCTGCTGCGCGCGGTGATCCACGCGCTCGAGGCCGAGGGCTTCGCCGTGGTCGGCGCCGAGACCATCCTGGCGCAGGACCTCGCGCCCGAAGGTCCGCTCGGCAGGCTCGCGCCGGATCCGTCGCTGGCCGACGACATCGCGCTCGGCCTCGCGCTGGCGCGCGAGCATGGCGCCCGCGACAAGGGCCAGGCCGTGGTCGTCGCCGGCGGCCGCATCGTCGAGCGCGAGGGGCCCGACGGCACCGACGCGCTGCTGAAGCGCTGCGTCGGCCGCGCCGCCGGCGGTATTTTGGTCAAGACCAGCAAGCCGGGGCAGGAGCGCCGCGCCGATCTGCCGGCGATCGGCCCGGACACGGTCGCGGCCGCCGCCGCCGCCGGACTCCGGGGCATCGTCGTCGAAGCCGGCGGCACGCTGCTGATCGACCGCGCCGCCATCGTCGCAGCGGCCGACCGCGCCGGGTTGTTCGTCGTCGGTGCGCCGGTGCCTTCGGTGCCGGCCGCTGCCGCCGGCAAGCCCGAGCCGCCGCTAATCTATCTCATCGCCGGCGAGCCGTCGGGCGACGCGCTCGGCGCCAACCTGATGCGGGCGCTGCGCTATCGCGCGCAGGGCGCGGTGCGATTCGCCGGCATCGGCGGCGAGCAGATGGAGGAAGAAGGCCTCGCGAGCCTGTTTCCGCTCGACGATCTCGCGATCATGGGCGTCGCCGAGGTATTGCCGCGCGCGCGCACCGTTCTGCGGCGCGTGGCGCAGGCGGTCGCCGACATCCGCGCGCGGCACCCGGCGGCGGTCGTCACCATCGACAGCTCGGGCTTCAACTGGCGCGTGGCGCAGCGCCTGCGCCGCGGCGGCGACGACGTGCCGCTGATCCATTACGTGGCGCCGATGGTGTGGGCCTGGCGCGGTGCCCGCGCCCGGCGGATGGCGCGCTGGTACAACCATCTGATGGCGCTGCTGCCCTTCGAGCCGCCCTATTTCCAGAAGGTCGGGCTATCGTGCTCCTATGTCGGCCATCCGGTGGTCGAGATGGGGGCCGACAAGGGCGACGGCGTCGGCTTCCGCCGCCGGCACGGCATCGCGCCGCAGGCGCCGGTGGTGGCGATCCTGCCGGGAAGCCGCGGCGGCGAAGTCGGCCGCCTGCTGCCGGCGCTGGGCGCGACGGTGGCGCTGCTGGCCGAGAGGCTGCCGACGCTGGTGGTCGTGCTGCCGGCGACGGCAAACGTCGCGGCGCAGGTGCGCGAAGCCGTCGCCGGCTGGAAGGCGCGGACGGTGGTGGTCGCCGCCGCCGAGAAATACCACGCCTTCGCCGCCAGCGACGCGGCGCTGGCCGCCTCCGGCACGGTCGCGCTCGAGCTTGCGGTCGCGCGCGTGCCGACGGTTGTGACCTATCGCGTCAACGCGCTGACCCATGCGCTGCTGCGGCGCGTCGTCAAGGTGCGCTACGTCAACCTGGTGAATCTGATCCTCGATCGACCGGCGGTGCCCGAGCTGCTGCAGCGGGATGCGACGCCGGAAAAGCTCGCCGCCGCGGTAGAGCGCCTGTTGCGGGACGAGGCGGCGCGCGCGGCGCAAATCTCCGCTGGACAAGAGGCGCTCAAGGCGCTGGGCTATGGCGAGGTCTCGCCCGGCCTGCGCGCCGCCGACGAGGTATTGGCGCGGCTCCGGCCCGCTCCCGTTCCCGCCGCGTCGCGCGGGGAGGGCTAGGGCAGGGGCGTTTCCCGAGGAGGAAGCGATGGACACACAGACCGCAACCCACGCCGCGCCGGCGCTCGACGCCGGGCGCTCGCGCCTGCTGCACACCATGCTGCGCGTGTTCGATCTCGAGCGCTCGGTCGATTTCTATGTCAACAAGCTCGGCATGAAGCTGATCCGCAGGACCGACCGGCCGGAGCAGCGCTATTCGCTCGCCTTCGTCGGCTACGGCGGCGAGGACAGCGCCACGGTGCTCGAGCTCACCTACAACTGGGACCAGAAGGAGCCGTACAGCCTCGGCTCGGCCTACGGCCACGTCGCGATCGCGGCGCCCGACGTCAGGCGCGCCTGCGATGCGCTCGCCAAGGCCGGCGTCAAGATCACGCGGCCGGCCGGGCCGGTGAAGGGCGGCACCACGGTGATCGCCTTCATCGAGGATCCCGACGGCTACAAGATCGAGCTGATCGAGCGTGCCTAGCGCCGAGGGCCGCCCCGATGCGCTGCCCGAGACGCGGCCATGGTCGCGGCGCAAGATCATGTCCCGGCTGTTGCGCATTGCCGCCCGAAGCGACCGCGGCGAGCTGCTGCACAAGTTGACGGAACAGGTTGCGCGCCTGCGGGTGCGCGAACTCACGACCGAAATTGCCCGCTCGACGGGATTGCTCGTGCAGTCGGGACCGTTTCGCGGCATGATTCTTCCGGCCCGCGCCTCGTGGGTCGACGGCGATCTCACGCCCAAGATGCTCGGCTGTTACGAGGCGGAACTGCATGCCGCCGTAGAGCGCGCCATCGCGCGTCAGCCGGCCGTCGTCGTCAATGTCGGCTGCGCCGAAGGGTTTTACGCCGTCGGCCTCGCCCGCCGGCTGCCGCATGCACAGGTCTGGGCATTCGACACGCACGATCACGCGCGCTCGGTTTGCGCGGCGGCGGCGGCGGCCAACGGCGTTGGGGACCGTGTCGGCGTCGGAGCGGCCTGCACTCCGGAGCGGCTGATCGAGCTGGTTCCGGAGCGCGGCCGGGCGCTGGCGATTCTCGACTGCGAGGGCTACGAAGTCGATTTGATCACGTCGGCGGTGGCCCGCCGCATCGCGACCTGCGATCTGCTCATCGAGGCGCACGATTTCATCGTCGCCGGCGCGACCGAGACCCTGGCGCAGCGTCTGGCCGCCACCCATGCGGTCGAGCGGATCGTCGAACAGGCGCGCGATCCCAATGCGTTCGCAGCGCTGCGCGACCTGTCGGACGTCGACCGCGCCCTGGCGGTGTGCGAATTCCGTCCCGGGATCATGACCTGGCTTGCGGCATGGTCGCGCGCATGACGGCCGGCACGGGTGCCTAGGCCGGCGCGCGCACCAGCCGCGATGTCTGCCGCTCGCGCCAGAACGAATAGGTGAGAGAAGCCTCGATCCGGCCGCCCTGGCGCGTCGCGAGCGCGAATTGGTGCGATTTCGCCGGCCCCACCAGATGGAGGATGCCGATCGGCCGATAGGGCGGCTCGGGCTCGACCAGCAGGCCCGAGGATTCGTCGAAAGCCGGCGGCGCGTCGATGCAGATCCAGTTGCACCAGTCGGGCAGCAATCCGACCGGGGCCTTGTCGTGGTGGATCACATAGTTGAGCGCCGTCTGCTCCCGCAGAATCGTCGGCTGCCGCTGCAGCCCGTGCCGCATCGCCGCTTCCCACAACTGCCAATGCGGCGCATCGGCCTTGAGCGCGAACACGCCGGCGACGGCGATGGGATAGCGGCCGAGGCGGTTCGCAACCCGCCAGCCCCAGCCCTTGCGGTATTCGCGGAACATCAGCGTGTTGAAGCGCGGCCGCTGCCATTTCCTGAAGCTGATATAGGAGCGGCCGATATGCGGCGTGACCGCGAGCTTGCCCTCGCGCGCCACGTCGAAATAGAGATCGATCGCATTCGCGTCCTGGACCCAGGTGTCGCCGTCGAGCCAGAGATAAAGATCGTGGCCGGGGAAATAGCGGCGCAGGAACGGCCGTGCGGTGAGCGCGCGGAAATGGCCCGCGAATTTCGGCCGCTCGGGAAAGTCGATGTCCCATCGCGCCTCGACGACGCGATAGCCGTCGCCTTCGAGGGCGCGGCGCTGCTCCGCCTCAAGACCGACGTCGAGCACGCCGACCGCCGCGCGCACGCCGCGATCCTTGAGCGAGTTCAGGGTGTCGCGGACGAGCGGATAGAAGCGGGCATCGCCGCCGGTGACGATGATCGGCCCGGCCATGGCCGGACCCTACGCGATCGGCCGCCCGCCGGAAAGTCCGTCGCTCACTTCCGCTGGTCGAGCGGCACGTAGGAGCGGCGCCGGGCGCCGGTATAGAGCTGGCGCGGCCGGCCGATCTTCTGGTCGGGGTCCTCGATCATCTCGTTCCACTGCGCCACCCAGCCGACGGTGCGGGCGATGGCGAAGAGCACGGTAAACATCGAGGTCGGGAAGCCCATCGCCTTGAGGATGATGCCGGAATAGAAGTCGACGTTGGGGTAGAGCTTGCGCTCGATGAAGTATTCGTCGCTGAGCGCGATGCGCTCGAGCTCCATGGCCAGCGCCAGGATCGGGTCGTCGTGCACGCCGAGCGCGTCGAGCACCTCGCGGCAGGTCCGCTGCATCACCTTGGCGCGCGGGTCGTAGTTCTTGTAGACGCGGTGGCCGAAGCCCATCAGCCGGAACGGGTCGTCCTTGTCCTTGGCGCGCTTGATGAACTCGGGAATCCGCTTCTTGTCGCCGATCTCGTAGAGCATCTTGAGCACGGCCTCGTTGGCGCCGCCGTGTGCCGGGCCCCACAGCGAGGCGATGCCGGCGGCGATGCAGGCGAACGGATTGGCGCCCGACGAGCCGGCGAGACGCACCGTCGAGGTCGAGGCGTTCTGCTCGTGATCGGCATGGAGGATGAAGATGCGGTCCATCGCCTTGGCCAGGACCGGATTGACCACGTATTCCTCGGCCGGCACCGCGAACGCCATGCGCAGGAAGTTCTCGGCGTAGCTCAGATCGTTGCGCGGATAGATGAACGGCTGGCCGAGCGAATACTTGAACGCCATCGCCGCCATGGTCGGCATCTTGGCGATCAGGCGGTAGGACGCGATCATGCGCTGGTGCGGATCCGAGATGTCGGTCGAGTCATGGTAGAAGGCCGACAGCGCGCCGACCACGCCGCACATCACCGCCATCGGATGGGCGTCGCGGCGGAAGCCGCGATAGAACGTGGTGAGCTGCTCGTGCACCATGGTGTGGCGCGTGATCGCGCCGGTGAACTCCTTCATCTGCTTCGCCGTCGGCAGCTCGCCGTAGAGCAGCAGATAGGCGGTCTCCATGAAATCGCTGCCTTCGGCGAGCTCCTCGATCGGATAGCCGCGATAGAGCAGCACGCCGTTGTCGCCGTCGATGAAGGTGATCTTGCTTTCGCAGCTGCCGGTCGCGGTGTAGCCGGGGTCGAACGTGAAGTAACCCAAACCGCCGTGGAGCTTGCGGACGTCGACCACCTTGTCGCCGAGCGTCGGCGTCAGCAGCGGCAGGTCGATCTGCTTGCCGGTGGTATTGTCGCGCAGCGTCACGCTTTCCGGGCTGGCGACGACGGGTACGGATTTCGGTTCGGGTTTGCCTGCCATCGCGCTTGCCTCGCTTGCCCTTTTATATTGCGTCGCAATAAAAAATACCGCGTCAGCATAAGACGGCACGTCAATTTTAGCAATTCGCTTGGGTTTTAACTTTCTTTAAGCGTCACCGCATCTGCGAGACGAGCGAGCGATTCGGCGCGTCCCAGCACCGCCATGACCTCGAAAATGCCCGGCGAGGCCTTGGCGCCGGTGAGCGCGGCGCGCAGCGGCTGGGCGACGTCGCCGAGCTTGAGGCGCGCGGTCTCGCAATACGCCTTGACGAAGCGCTCGAGATGCGGCGCGTTCCATTGCGGGCCGTTGACCGAGAGGTTGAGCGCCGCCTGCAGGTCCCTGAGCCGCGCCCGCGCCGTCTCGTCGAGCAGCTTTTTGACCTCGGGCTCGAGCGCGATCGGCCGCTCGGCGACGTAGAACCGCGCTCGCTCGGCGAGCTCGACCAGGGTCTTGGCGCGCGGCTTCAGATCGGGCATCGCCTTGAGCAGTCGCTCGCGCCGCGCCGCGTCGAGCGTCCGGCCGAGCTTCTCCTCGCAAAACGGGAGAGCGAGCGACACCAGCTCGTCGTCGGGCGTGGCGCGGATGTAATGGGCGTTGAGATTGGCGAGCTTGGCGAAATCAAAGCGCGCGGCGGCGCGTCCGACGGCGTCGAGATCGAACCAGCGGATCGCCTCCGCGGTCGAGATGATCTCGTCATCGCCGTGGCTCCAGCCGAGCCGCAGCAGGTAGTTCCGCAGCGCCGCCGGCAGGTAGCCCATCCTGCGGTACTCCTGCACGCCGAGCGCGCCGTGGCGCTTCGACATCTTCTGCCCGTCGGGGCCGTGGATCAGCGGGATATGCGCGAAGCGCGGGATCGTCCAGCCGAGCGCCCGGTAGATCTGAACCTGGCGGAAGGTGTTGGTGAGATGGTCGTCGCCGCGGATGACGTGGCTGATCGCCATGTCGTGGTCGTCGATCACGACCGAGAAGTTGTAGGTTGGCGTGCCGTCAGCGCGCAGGATGATGAGATCGTCGAGCTGCTGGTTCGACACCCGGACCGTGCCCTGCACGAGGTCGTCCACCACGGTGTCGCCGTCCTGCTCGGCCTTGAGGCGGATCACCGGCTTGGCGCCGGGCGGAGCGGTCCTGGGATCGCGGTCGCGCCAGGTGCCGTCGTAGCGCATGCTGCGCCCTTCCTTTAGCGCCTTGAGACGCATCTGCTCGAGCTCCTCGGGCGTGCAGAAGCAGTAATAGGCGTGGCCCTCGGCCAGAAGCCGGCGCGCGACCTCGGCGTGGCGCCCGAGATTCTTCGACTGATAAACGACATCGCCGTCCCAATCGAGGCCGAGCCATTTGAGGCCGTCGACGATCGCCGCCATCGCCTCGGGCGTCGAGCGCGCGCGGTCGGTGTCCTCGATGCGCAAGCGGAACGCGCCCTTGTGGTGCCTGGCGTAGAGCCAGTTGAACAGCGCGGTACGCGCGCCGCCGATGTGGAGAAATCCGGTCGGCGAGGGGGCGAAGCGGACGGTGACGGCCATGCCGCGTCTTTAGCACACCGCTCCGGCCGCTGCACCCGCGGCCTGTCGCGATGTTTTTCAGCGCAGATGACGCTCGAGCCAGGTCTCCGCGTTCCCGATGCGCTCGGCTTCCGGCTCGCGATGGAACGGCCGGCCGGTGAGCAGCGCGAGCGTCTGCAGCGCGTGGCGGCGCTGCGCCGGCGACAATCCCGGCTGGCGCAGGCGGTTGCGGAGGCCGACGACGGCATAGCGCTTCTTGCGCATGAGGAACTCGGCGACTTGATCGCGCGGCCGCACGTCCTTCTTCCGCGCCAGCCGGTCGGGCGCGGCGATCGACACCACCACGCCGCGATTGACGTCGTAGACGCGGTCGAGCATCCAGTCGGATGCGGCCTTGGCGGCCTCGATTGCGCGCGCAAGCCACGAATACCAGCGCGGCGCCTCCTCCAGCGCCTCCTCCTTGAGATAGGCCGCCAGCAGCGTCAAGGCGGTTTGGTGGCTCGAGACGAAGGCGGCGGCGTCCTCGGCGGCTTGCGGGTCCGGCGGGTCGAGCCGGTCCAGCGCGAGTGCGATGCGCGCGATCGTATCGTCGCGCGCGCTCGCGCGGCGGATGGCGACGCCGACGCTCGCGGCGGCGGCGGCGCGGCGCCCCAGCGGCGCGAGCTGCCATTTGTCGATCAGATATCTGAGCACGCTGGTGTGGTCGAATTCCGCGTGTTCGACCCGCGCGTCGACCCACGGCGATATCAGCAGCGCCGGCACCCGCACGCCGTAGCAGTCGAAGCCATACTCGGCGTCGGGCGGCGGCGGGCCGTCGGGCGGGATCGCCGCGAGCGGCTTGACATGGTCGTAGAATCCGCCGTGCTCGTCGAAGAACACGACCAACAGCGTCGATCGCCACAGCGCGTCGCGGCCGCGGACGGCGTTGTAGACGTCGGCCAGCAGCTTCTCGCCGCGCAGGACGTCGTGCGGTGGATGGTCGTCGTTCTGCTCGAAGCCGAGATAGTCCGGTTCGATCAGGCAGAACTGCGGAAACTCGTCCTCCGGCCCGCGCGCGTCGGCGAAGAACTCGTCGATATAGAAATAGCGCGCGGCGTTATGCGGCGCGCGTTGATGCGTCAGCACGGTCGTCTGTGGCACGTCGTGGAAATAGACCTTCCAGTGAATGCCCTGGTCGTTGAGCCGGTCGAACAGCGTATCCTGGTTCTGCTGGAAATAGCCGGGAAGATCGGCCTTGTGCGTGCCGTCGCCGGGCATGTTGACGCGCCAGCTGGAGGTGCCGCTCAGGGCGAAGAAGCGGTTGGGCCAAGTCGGCCCCGGCAGCGACGAGAACCAGCGGTCGCAGATGGTGAAGTCGCGGGCCAGCGCGTGCAGCGCCGGAAGATAATCGAGCGGATAATAGCCCATGACGAGGCCGCGCTCGGCGCGCGTGCTTTCGCGATAGGCGGCGGCGAAGTCGCGCACGAAGCCGGTGTTATGGTCGGCGAGCTGCGCCTTGACATGCGGCACCTCGTGATGGGGATCGAAGCGCATGGTTCGCGCGGTGACGGGCGCCTGGGGATAGGGGACGCCCTCCCGATCGAGATTGACGCGCGGTGCCGCCGGGTCGACGCCGTCGAGATCGGGATAGATCCGCTTGAGATCGCCGAGCATCTGGTCGAACGAGCGGTTCTCCAGGATCAGCATCACCACGTGGCGGATCGGGTCGCGGCCGGCGGCGGTCGCAGTCATCGTCACCCCCTCGCATCGGCACGCGGGCGCATGCGGTACGATCAGCCGGCAGCATAGCCGCATCGGCGGCACGGGTCAGGCGGCGGCGACTTTCGCACCGGTGCCGGACCGGCTTAGAATTTTGCGCCAATGGGGGGAGACGGCGCCGACAGTGCGGTGGCGCCGGCGGCGCGGTGGCGCGGCGTCGGCGCCGGGGTGATCGACCATCTCGCGGCCGAGCGCGAGCGCTGGCCGCTCTGGCTGCCCGGCTTCATGGGCGCCGGAATCGGCGTCTATTTCTGGCTGTCGTTCGAGCCGGCGGCGTGGGTGGGACCGGGAGGCCTGGCGCTCGCCGGCGCCGCCTTGGCGCTCGCCTGGCGGCGCGGCGGCTGGCGCTGGCCCGCCGGCATCGCCGTGGCGCTGGCGCTCGGCTTCGCCGCGGCGCAGTTCGAGGCGCACGGGGTGGCGGCACCGGTGCTCGTCCATCGCGTCAACGGGCCGCTCGAAGGCCGCGTCCTGGCGGTCGATCCGCTGCCCGAGGGGTCGCGCCTCGTCCTCGCGCCGACGCGGCTGGCCGATCTTGCGCCGGCCGATCTGCCGGCGCGCGTGCGCGTGCGCCTGCGCCACGGCGATGGCGGTGTGACGCCGGGCGATGGCGTCCGCTTGCGCGTCTCGCTCGAGCCGCCGCCCGGGCCGGCGATGCCCGGCGCCTACGATTTCGAGCGCCGCGCCTGGTTCGAGCGCCTGGGCGGCGTCGGCTACGCGCTGTCGGCGCCGCAGCGGTTGGACGGTCCCGCGGCCGGCGCGATCGCGCAGGCGATCGAGGCGGTGCGCCACGCGGTGACGCGGCGCATCCGCGCCGCGCTGCCCGGGCCCGACGGCGCCATCGCCGCGGCGCTGATCGCCGGCGAGACCCACGCCATACCGCCGGGCGACGCGGGCGCATTCCGCGACGCCGGCCTGGCGCACATCCTGGTGATCGCCGGGCTGCACATGGGCATGGTCGCCGGCATCTGCTTCTTCGCGCTGCGGGCGCTGTTCGCGCTGATCCCGCCGGTCGCGCTCAACCATCCGACCAAGAAATACGCCGCTGCGCTGGCGCTGCTGCTGACCTTCCTCTACATGCTGCTGTCGGGCGCGACGGTGTCGTCGCGCCGCGCCTTCGTGATGACGGCCTTGGCGCTGCTGGCGATCCTGATCGACCGGCTGAGCCTGTCGGCGCGGGCGCTGGCGCTCGCGGCCGTCGCCATCATGCTGATGACGCCCGACAGCGCCACCGGGCCGAGCTTCCAGATGTCGTTCGCGGCGGTGACCGCGCTGGTGGCGTTCTACGAGGCCTGGCGCGCGCGCATCGCCGCCTGGCACCGCGACGCCGGCGCGCTCAAGCGCCTCGGCCTCTATGCCGTCGGCATCGCCTTCACCACCGTGGTCACCACGGTCGCGACCGCGCCGTTCACGGTCTATCACTTCAACCGCCTGCCGCTCTATTCGGTGGCAGCCAATATTCTCGCCGTGCCGATCACCGGATTCTGGGTGATGCCGTGGGCGATCCTCGCCTGCCTGCTGATGCCGGTGCGGCTCGAGGCGCTGGCGCTGGCGCCGATGAGCTGGGGCATCGACCTGATCACCGCCATCGCCAAGGGCGTCACCGCCTGGCCGGGCGCGGTGCTGAATCTCCCGAGCATGCCGGCCTGGGGGATCGCGGTCGCCGCTTCCGGCGGCTTGTGGCTCGCGATCTGGCGCCGGCGCTGGCGCTGGTGGGGCGCGCTGCCGCTGGCGTTCGGCCTGCTGTCGGCCAATTTCGTGCGGCCGCCCGACATCCTGATCGCGCGCGACGCCGGGCTGGTGGCGGTGCGCGCCGCCGACGGACGCTACCTGCCGTCGAAGGCCAAGGGCGAGCGTGCGGCCGCGGACAGCTGGGCCAAGCGCGCGGCGACGGCGCTGGGCCCGGCCTGGCCGGAGAACGGCGCGTCGGCCGACGGCCTGCTTTCGTGCGATGCCGGCGCGTGCCGATACAGCGCGCGCGGGACCGTGGTGACGCTGCTGCGCGATCCCGCCAGGTTCGATCGTTCCCAGTGCCGCGCCGATCTGGTGGTGGCGGCGGTGCCGGCCTGGCGCATCTGTCCCGGCGCGCGCATCCTCGACCGGATCGACGCCTATCGCGATGGCGGCTATGCGGTGTGGCTCGACAACGGCGCCGTGCGGTCCAAGAGCGTGCGCGACTACCAGGGCGCGCGGCTATGGTCGCCGCGGCACCAGGTCCGCATCAAGACGACGGATAAAACGGCAACCGAAAGGTGAAGGCGACGGCTAATACCGCCGCAGCAGACCCACCAGCTTGCCCTGCACCTTGACGCGGTCGGGGCCGAAGATGCGCGTCTCGTAGGCCTTGTTGGCGGGCTCGAGCGCGATCGATTCGCCGCGCTTCCTGAGGCGCTTCAGCGTCACCTCGTTGTTGTCGACCAGCGCCACGACGATGTCGCCGTTGTCGGCGGTCTCGGTGCGCTTGATCAGCACGGTGTCGCCGTCGCAGATGCCGGCCTCGATCATGCTGTCGCCCGCGACCTCGAGGGCGTAGTGCTCGCCCAGGCCGAGCATGCCGGCGGGCACGCTGATGGTGTTGGTGTTGTCGCGCAGCGCCTCGATCGGCGTGCCGGCGGCGATGCGGCCGTAGAGCGGCAGCTCCTGCGCCTGGCCGGCGTCGTTGACCGCCATGCCCGGCAGCGCGGTCTTGAAGTCGCCCTTGATGACCGTCGGCGAGAACTTGCTCGGCCGCGCCTTGGCGGCGGTCTCCTCCGGCAGCTTGACGACTTCGAGGGCGCGCGCACGATGCGGCAGGCGGCGGATGAAGCCGCGCTCCTCGAGGCCGGAGATCAGGCGATGGATGCCGGATTTCGACTTGAGGCCGAGCGCTTCCTTCATCTCCTCGAACGAGGGCGATATCCCCGACTCGGAGAGGCGGCGATTGATGTAGAGAAGCAGCTCGTGTTGCTTGCGCGTGAGCATGAACAATTCCCCGCAGCGGTGCGCTCGTCCGGAACAAAACAACAACTGCGGATGTTCTAGTTTGGTTCCGGCATCGCTGTCAAGCGAGTTTATCCACAGGGGGGAGTGGATAAGCCGCGGATGCCCCCTGCGCGCGCCGCGCGGGCGGGGTGTCGGTCATTCGCTCCGGCTATTCGTCCCAGACGAAGGCGCTCATGAGCATGTCGATGGTCGCGCCGTCGTTCGCCAGCGGCAGCGCCAGGATCTCGCAGTTATGCGGCAGGTTGTCGGTAATGAATTCTTGGATGCGCCGGTAGACCACCGGCGCGCGCTGCTCGATCACCTCGGCGAAATGCGTCTGCGCGCCGGCGGCGTGCGCGGCATTGGGAATCGCGTCGACCCATTGGCCGGTGAGTTCGAGACCGATGCGCTGCGCCAGCCGGGTGGCGTGGAGACGATAGCGGAAGCGCAGCGGGTTGTAGACGACGTCGAGGAGCGACAGGTTGCCGATCAGGTAGCGCACGTCGTGCGGCGTGAAATCGGCGCGCGAGGGGAAGAGGCGGCCGTTCCGCCAGCGCTCCCAATCGCCGTGCAGCCGCCGCAGCTGGGGGTCGCGAATGCCCAGGCTCGGGGCATGGATCTGCAACATCCGGCGATCGTCACAGAAGATGGTTAGCGCCGTGTTAAGCGGCGGGATCCCGGCCTAATCCGCGGCCACCGCGCCGAGCGGCACGATCTCGACCCAGTCGCCGGCCTTGGCCGGCGGCGCCTGCGGCGGCCGCACCACCAGGCAGTCGGCCTGCGCCAGCAGCGACATCATCGAGCTGTCCTGCCTGTCGAAGGGCGCGGCCTCGAGCGCGCCGTCGGCGCCGCGCGCAAGCCGCGCGCGCAGGTAATCCTGGCGGCGGTCGTTGGCCGGCAAATCCTTGGCGAGCCGCGCCCTCGCACGGGCGGCGCCGGCCTCGGCAAGGCCCTGCAGCTTTGCGAGCGCCGGCCTGACGAACAGCAGCGCGCAGACCAGCGCCGAGACCGGATTGCCCGGCAGGCCGATCATCGGCGTGGCGCGGTATTTGCCGACCATCAGCGGCTTGCCCGGCCGCATCGCCACCGTCCAGAAATCGATCGTGAGGCCGGCGGCGCCGAGCGCGCTGCGCACCAAGTCGTGCTCGCCGACCGAAACGCCGCCGGTGGTGAGCAGCAGGTCGGCGCCGCTCGCGCCTTCGGCGATGGTCTGCAGCGCGTCGCTGCGGTCGGGCGCGATCGGCAGCTGCACGGGCAGGCCGCCTTCGCCGGCGACGAAAGCCGCCAGCGCGATGCCGTTCGAGCTAACGATCTGGTTGGGACCGAGCGGATCGCCGGGCAGCACCACCTCGTCGCCGGTCGGCAGGATGGCGACGCGCGGCTTGCGGCGGACCAGAAGCCAGGGGCGGTTCATCGCCGCCGCCAATCCCACGTCGCGCGCGGTGAGGCGCCGGCCGGCGGCGAGCAGCCTCTCCCCTAGGCGGAAGTCGAGGCCCGCCGGCCGAATGTGGCGGCCGGGCTTCGGCATCTCCTTCACCACGACGATGTCGCCGTCGCGCTCGGTGTCCTCCTGGATGACGATGCAGTCGGCACCGTCGGGCACCGGCGCGCCGGTGAAGATGCGCACCGCTTCGCCCGCGGCCAGCGTCTTGCCGTAGGCTTGGCCCGCGGGCACGCTGCCGACCACCTTGAGCTTCGCCGGCACGGACTTGATATCGGCGATGCGCGCGGCATAGCCGTCCATCGCCGAAGCGGCGAAGGGCGGCTGCGTCCGCCGCGCCACCACGTCCTCCGCCAGCACCCGGCCGGCGGCCTCGCTCACCGCCACCTGTTCGGCGCCCAAGGGCTCGATCAGCGCCAAAAGACGCCGCTGCGCCTCCTCGACCGAGATCATGCCTTGTTTCGTGGTGTCGTCTTTCGCCATCGGGATCAATCGGGCGCCTCGCACGACGGCCGCGCCGTTGCGCGGCCTGTGCTACGCACGCCGTTGCTCATTGCCGAATGCTCGCCTCCAATCGGTGCGACGCGTTTCTCCCTCATCGAGCTTTGGGTGAGGCTCGGCTGCGCCGTGCCAACCCAATGCAACCCCCTCCCCCCTTGAGGGGGAGAGGCAAGCGTGAGGGGGCGGTTCGGCGCGGGCCGTGGATCCATGAATCCCGTGGGGTTGCCAGCTCATGCCGCCTCGAAGGTGCCGGATTTGCCGCCGGATTTGTGAACCAGCCGGATGCCGGTGAGTTTCATGCCGCGATCGACCGCCTTGAGCATGTCGTAGACGGTCAGCGCGGCGACCGCGACCGCAGTCAGCGCCTCCATCTCGACGCCGGTGCGCCCCTTGAGCTTGCAGGTGGCGGTGATGTCGACGGCGCTGCGCTCGGCATTGCAGGCGAGATCGACATTGACCGAGGCAAGCTCGAGCGGATGGGTGAGGGGGACGAGGTCGCTGGTGCGCTTGGCGCCCATGATGCCGGCGAGCCGCGCCACCGCCAGCACGTCGCCCTTTTTAGCCTTGCCCTTGCGCACCAGATCGAGCGTCGCGCGCTTCATCGTCACGCTGCCCTTGGCGACGGCGACGCGCTCGGTCACGTCCTTGGCCGAGACGTCGACCATGCGGGCCGCGCCCTTCTTGTCGAAATGGGTGAGCTTGGGCTTAGCCATCGTTGGACCGTCCGTCGATCCCGCCGGACGCCTCCCTGCCATACCCCCCCGCTCGAGGGGGGACGGTTAGGGTGGCGGTGGCAGCAGAAACCGATATGGAAAAAGTCCGACTTGGAGCGCGACGAAGCGGGACCGAAGGATGCATGAGATCAATCCAGCGTCGGCTCACGCGCGCGCCTCGGCGGGCGCGAGCAGCGCGCGCGCCGCCGCCTCGACGTCGCTCTGGCGCAGCAGCGACTCTCCGATCAGGAAGCATTTGGCGCCGGCGCGGGCGAGGCGCGCCAGGTCCGCCGGCTCGGATATGCCGCTCTCGCTGACGATGATGCGGTCGCGCGGCACCAGCGGCGCCAGCGCCTCGGTGGTGGCGATGTCGGTCTTGAGCGTCTTGAGATTGCGGTTGTTGATGCCGATCAGCCGCGTCTCGAGCCTGAGCGCGCGGTAGAGCTCGGCCTTGTCGTGCACCTCGGCGAGCACGTCCATGCCGAGCTCGCGCGCCGCCTTCTCCAGCGCCGCCGCCTCGGCGTCGCTCACCGCCGCCAGGATGATCAGGATGCAGTCGGCGCCGAGCGCGCGCGCCTCGGTCACCTGGTAGGGATCGAGCGTGAAATCCTTGCGCAGCACCGGCAGCTTCACCGCCGCGCGCGCCAGCACCAAATGCTCGGGCCGGCCCTTGAAATGGGGCTCGTCGGTCAGCACCGAGAGGCAGGCGGCGCCGGCGCGCTCATAGGCGCGCGCGAGATCGGCGGGATCGAAATCCGGCCGGATCATGCCGCCCGAGGGCGACGCCATCTTGATCTCGGCGATGAGGCCGTAGCGGCCGGCCTTGACCGCGGTCTCGAGCGCGGCGATGAAGCCGCGCGGCGGCGCCACGCGCTTCGCCGCAAGGGCGAGCTCGCGCGGCGGATGGGCGCGCTTGGCGCGGGCGATCTCCTCGCGCTTGCCGGCGCAGATCGTCGCCAGTACGTCGCTCATCGGTCTGACCCCGAGCGGCATATGCCTCCGCTCACCCCCACCCAAACCTTCCCCCCTCGAGCGGGAGGGAGTGGGAGGGGGGCGCCAGCGAAAGATGTGAGAAATGGGTACGCCGACGCTCTGCAGCCATGCCCGGACATGTTCCGCACAACCAGGCCTTTCGTGGCGTAGGCAAGACGCGGATGGCCGCGCCACCCCCGCGATGAGAGCCGCACGGCGTTCGCCTGCGTAGCCCGGGGGCGGCCACGACCGACGCTGGGCAGACGCGCGCTCACGCCGGCACCGCTTCGTTGGTGATGGCGACCATCTTGTCGAGTGCGCGCTTGGCTGCGCCGGATGCGATCGAATCCGACGCCCGCCTGACGCCGGCCATGAGGTCGGTGGCGCGGCCGGCGACGATCAGCGCCGCCGCGGCGTTGAGCAGCACGCAGTCACGCAGCGGCCCGGTCGCGCCGGCGAGGATGGCCCTCAGCTGCGCCGCATTGGTCGCCGGATCGGCGCCCTTGAGCTGCTCGGTCCGCGCCCGCGGCAGGCCGGCCATCTCGGGCGCGACCTCGAAGGTGGAAAGCCTGCCGTCCTTCCACTCGGCGACGCTGGTCTTGCCGGTGGTGGTGATCTCGTCGAAGCCGTCGCCGTGCACCACCCAGGCGTGCTCGGCGCCGAGCTTGCCCAGCACCTCGGCGACCGGCGTGACCCATTGCGGCGCGAATACGCCGACCAGCAGGCGTCTGACCAGCGCCGGGTTCGACAGCGGACCGAGCAGGTTGAACACCGTGCGTGTGCCGAGCTCGACGCGCGTCGGCGCGACGTGCCGGGTCGCGGCGTGATAGCGCGGTGCCATCATGAAGCCGATGCCGGCCTCGTGGATGGCGCGCTCGACCAGGCGCGGATCGGCCTCGATGTTGACGCCGAGCGCGGCGAGGATGTCGGCCGAACCCGAATGCGACGAGAAGTTGCGGTTGCCGTGCTTGGCGACGTGCGCACCCGCGCCCGCCGCGACGATCGCCGCCGCGGTCGAGACGTTGAAGCTGCCGCGGCCGTCGCCGCCAGTGCCGACGACGTCAATCGCGTCGGGCGGCGCCTTGATGTGCAGCGCCTTCGAGCGCATGGTGCGCGCGGCGGCGGCGATCTCGTCGACGGTCTCGCCGCGCACGCGCAGCGCCATCAGGAATCCGCCCATCTGCGCCGGCGTCGCGTCGCCCGACATCATCGCCTCGAAGGCGGCCGCCGCCTCGGTCTCCGACAGCCGTGCGCCGGTCGCCACCTTCGCCAGCAGCACCTTGAAGTCGACGTCTCCGCTCATGCCGCCAATCCGTCGCGGCGATCGCCCCCCTTGCGTACCCTCGCTCTCGAGGGGGAAGGGTTAGGGTGGGGGTGAGCGGCGCATTGCGCTTTCTCCGACAAGCCGCTCATGCCGCGACGCTTTCGGCGGCGGCGAGCGCGAGAAAATTCTTCAGCAGGCGGTGGCCGCCCTGCGAGGCGATGCTCTCGGGATGGAACTGCACGCCGTGCACCGGCCGCTCGCGGTGCTGCAGGCCCATGACGATGCCGTCCGCGGTCTCGGCGGTGACGCGCAGGCTGGCGGGCAGGCTGGCGCGCTCGACGATCAGCGAATGGTAGCGCGTCGCGCGGAACGGATTCGGCAGGCCCTCGAACACGCCGCTGCCGTCGTGGCGGATCTCGCTGAGCTTGCCGTGCATCGGCACCGGCGCGCGCACGATCCTGCCGCCGAAGGCCTGGCCGATCGCCTGGTGGCCGAGGCAGACGCCGAGGATCGGGATGCGGCCGGCCTGCGCAATCAGCTCGAGGCAGATGCCGGCGTGGTCGGGATCGCTCGGTCCCGGCGAGATGACGACGCCTTGCGGCTTGAGGGCCAAGGCCTCGGCAACCGACAGGGCATCGTTGCGCCTGACCATCACCTCGGCGCCGAGCTCGCCCAGGTAATGCCAGAGGTTGTAGGTGAAACTGTCGTAGTTATCGATCAGCAGGAACATATCGGGGCCTCGCCGCCGAGGTTATATCAGGCGGCCTCGGCGCGCAAAAGCCGCGCCGCCGCAGCCCCATGCGGTGACGAAGCGGGAAACCGGGTCAACGCGCGGTCTCGGGCCGGTCGCGCCAATGCGGGAAAAAGCGCGCCGCAGGGGCGGTGCGGCAGCTTGCCGCCATCGCCCACCCGCACACCGGCGCCATCGCGATCCGCGACAGGCCCCCGGAGACGCCGGCGCGTCGGCGCCGCTGACCGCGGCGATTGAGGCGCGCGGGCGACGGCGGACGCCGCACCGCTACCGCGCGGGCGTCGTCAGCGGCTTGCCGCGTTCGAGCACCAGCACCGAGATCGAATAGGTCATGCCCGAGGCGACATTGCGCGTCTCGTGCACCAGCCCGGCGGGATTGTGATACGCCTGGCCGGCGTTGACGACGAGCGGCGGCCTGCCGTTGGCATAGGTGATCTGGAGCGCGCCTTCGGTCACCAGCCCGTATTCGTCGCCGTCGTGGTAATGGCGGCCGGAACTGGCGTTGGGTGGCCATTCGATCGACAGCATCGTCGTGCTCTTGCCCGGCACGCCGCTCAGCGGCACGTGATCGAGAAACACGTGCGTCGGGATCGGCTTCGGCGGTCGCGCCGGCTGCGCCGCGGTGCCGACCGCCAGCAGCGCCGCCGCGGCGACGGCCACGGCAACGGTTCGAATCATCCAACTCCCCCTCGAGACCGAGCGACCGTCGCGATGCCTCCGACCGCCAATGTCACCGCGCCAGCGGCCCGCGCACCACGGTGACGCCGTTCTCGTCCTCGACCGAGAAATGCAGATCGGCCGGAGTGAGCAGCGGCGGGGCCTGGTAGACGACGACGGTACGGGCGTTGCGCGCAGCCTGCGGCACGAAGTGCGGCCGGAAATGGTCGGTATAGCGATCGCTGTAGAAACTGCCTGGAACGGCCGAGCCGGCGCTGAAGACCAGCGTACCGAAAGCGACGACCGAAGCCAGGACGGCGCGTGCGAAGGTATGGGACATGGGTCTCCTCCGTCGCTCGCGCGAAGTATTGGCTGATTCGCGGGCATCGTCACGCAAAAACCACGCACCGCGGCGGACGCGAGTCGCGCCGGCGTTTACATTCGGTGCGGCTTGCGCTCGCTTCCCAGGATCACGATCAGCACCTCGGCGTTGCGGCGGCCGAGCGAGCGCGTGCGGTGCGGCAGATGCGAATCGAAATAAAGCGCGTCGCCGCGGCCGAGCACGATGCGCCGGCCCGAGAGCGTGACCTCGATCCGGCCCGACAGCACGAACATGAATTCCTCGCCGACGTGCTCGAACAGCCGCTCGTCCTGGAAGCGCAGCGGCGGCTGCATGATATAGGGTTCCATGCGCTTGAAGCGCTTCGAGCCGGCGACGAGCTCGTAATTGTAGCCGGCGCGGCTGCCCGGCCGCATGAACGAGCGCCGCTCGTTCTTGCGCACGATGCAGACCGCATCCGAATCGTGGGCCTCGCCGAGCAGCTGGCCGACGGTGATGCCGAAGCTGTCGGCGAGCTTCATCGCCGTCGAGATCGACGGCACCGCCACGCCGCGCTCGATCTTGGAGACGAAGCTCTTGGTCAGTCCGGCCGAGGCCGCGAGCCGCTCGAGCGTGATCGCGCGCTGCTGCCGCATGAAGCGGATGCGCGCGCCGATTCCGGGGCGGTTGGCGAGGCTGGATTTGGCGGCGGGCGGCTTGGCAGCTGTGCGTTTCAATGGCCGGGGCCCATCAGGTGATTGGGCAGCCAAGTGGCGATCTCCGGAAACATACACAAGATGACGATGGCAAGGAACATGCACAGCACATAGGGCAGGGTGCCCCACATCACCGTCACCAGCGGCACGTCGGGCGCGATGGCGTTGACGATGTAGATGTTGAGGCCGACCGGCGGATGGATCAGCCCGACCTCCATGTTGATGGTGAGGATGACGCCGAACCAGATCGGGTCGAACCCTGCCGCGGTGATGATCGGCAGCAGGATCGGGCTGGTCATCAGGATCACGGCCGCCGGCGGAATGAAGAAGCCGCAGACCAGCAGGAAGACGTTGATGATCAACATCAGCAGCCAGCGGTTGACGTGCATGTCGGCGATCGCCTGCGCCAGCGTCTGCGTCAGGTAGAGCGAGGTCAGCATGTAGCCGAACAGCACCGCGGCGGCGATGATGGTCAGGATCATGATCGATTCCCGCGCGGTGTCGCGCAGGATCTTCCACCACTCGGTGGGATTCCACATCCTGTAGATCAGCACCGCGAGCAGGAAGCACAGCGCCGCGCCGACGCCGGCCGCCTCGGACGGCGTCGCCAGGCCGCCGTAGAGGGCGTACATCACGCCGATGATGATGGCGATGAACGGCGCGATCTTGGGAATCGAAGTGAATTTCTGCGTCCAGGTGTAGCGGAACCCGGCGGCATAGGGGCGGAAGCCGACTTGCCAGATCTTGAACAGCGACCACAGCATGAAGAGGCCGGTCAGCATCAGGCCCGGTCCGACGCCGGCGAGGAACAGCCGGCCGATCGAATTCTCGGTGGCGATGCCGTAGAGGATGAAGGTGATCGACGGCGGAATCAGGATGCCGAGCGTGCCGCCGGCGCAGATCGAGCCGGTGGCGATGCCGTCGGGATAGCCGCGCCGGCGCATCTCGGGAATGCCCATCTTGCCGATGGCGGCGCAGCAGGCGGGCGACGAGCCGGTGAGCGCGGCAAAGATGGCGCAGGCGCCCAGATTCGACAGCACCAGGCCGCCGGGCAGGCGATAGAGCCAGCGGTCGAGCGCCTCGTAGAGGTCCTTGCCGGCCGGCGACGAGCCGATCGCCGCGCCCATCATCACGAACATCGGGATCGACACCAGGGTGAAATCGTCGAGGCCGGTATAGAAGGTCTGGGCGACGATCTGCAGACTGTCGAGGCCCTGGAACAAAACGATGAAGAACAGCGACACCGCGCCGATGCCGAACGCGACCGGAATGCCGGAGACCAGCATCGCGATGGTCGCGACGAGAACCAGCGCGCCGGCGATATCCGGGCTCATGGCACGATCTCGGGATTGACCGGCTTGTCGCCGCGGATGCCGAACGGCGGCTCGCGTCCGGTGACGAGGCACACGAGTTCGACGACGTATTGCAGCGCCAGCAGCGCCAGCCCCGCCGGCATCGCCGCATAGGGAATCCACAGCCGCTCGCGCCACACCGTGTTCGAGTGCCAGTCGTGGACCCAGGATTCGCGCCAGAACCCGAATCCCAGCACCGTCATCGCCACGACGAATGCCAGGCTGATCAGGATCGAGGACAGCGCCAGCCAGTAACGCAGCCGCGGGCCCGCATGGAGCGGCAACACGTCGACATTGACGTGGCCGCGCGTCATCAGCACGTAGGGGCTGCCGATGAAAGTCGCCGCCACCAGGCAGTTGGTGGTGAAGTCGATCTGCCACACGGTGTTGTTGCCGAGCACCGAGCGCTCGAACACCATCTCGCAGACGATGAACACGCCGAGCGCGATCAGGCCTGCGGCGAAGATGCCGCAGGCCTGCGAGATGGCCTTGACCACCTTGATGAATTTGTCCATTGCAGCGATCCGTGGAGCGTCGAACGCCGCCGCCCGGTCACTTCACCGCGAGCGCCTCGTCGATCAGCTTCTGGCCGTCGGGCACACGCTTGGCGAACTGGGCGTAGGAGCTCTTTTTCGCGAGATCGATCCAGACGTCGAAGTCGGCGTCGGTGAGCTTGACGACCTTGACGTGATGGTCGTCGAACAGCTTGATGGTCGCCGCATTGACGCCGTCGGCCTTGCTTTCATAGAACGCCTGCGCGTCCTTTCCGGCCTTGAGGATGGCGGCCTGCTGCGTCTTGTTGAGCTTGTCGAAGCTCTTCTTCGACATCAGCACCGGCTCGTACATGAACCACAGCGCGTTGGTGCCGGGCTCGGTCAGGCACTTGACCACCTCGTAGAGGCGCATCGAGCCGAAGGTGGCGAGGCTGGTGTCGGTGCCGTCGATCACGCCGGTCTGGAAGGCGTTGTAGATCTCGTTCGACGGCGGGCTGACGATGCTGGCGCCCGCGGCCTGCCACATCGCTGCGAAGGTCGGCCCGGCGGAGCGGAACTTGAGGCCCGTCATATCCTTGGGCAGCAGGATGCACGACTTGTTCGAGGCCATCGCGCCCGGGAACCAGGCGTCGGACAGCACGACCACGCCGTGCTTCTCGATGATGGAATGGATGTCCTGCATGAACGGCGAATGGTTGAGTCGCTTGGCGCGATCCTGGCTGCGCACCAGGCCGGGCATGAGCGTGGCGCTGAACTCCGGCACCTCGCCGCTGGCGTAATCCATGGAATAGAGGGAAATGTCGAGCTGGCCGCTGACCATGGCGTCCCATTGCGGCCCGGGCTTGAACAGCGACGCGCCGGGATAGACCTGGATGGTGAGGCCGACATTGGCGTCGTGCGCCTCCTTCGCGATCAGCCGCACCATCTCGTCGCGCACGTCGCCGGTGCCCCCGGGGAACTGGTGCGAGGCGCGCAGGATGGTGTCGGCCGAGGCCGGCGCGGCGAATGCCAGCGCGGCGAGCGCCGCGACGACGAGGCTCCCGAGACGAATTCGCGGATATCTCACTTGATCCTCCCCATGCTCGAATGGTTCGCGGCCGGCTCTCCCGGCTCTTCAGGCTGCTTGCGTGACCGGCGCGCCGTTGCCCGCGAGATAGGAAACGGCGACCTCGACGCCGCCGGCGCGATACGGGATGCCCGTCACCTCGAGGCCGACGGCGATGCTCGACAGCGTACCGGCGATCATGGCGTCGTTGAAGTCGCCGAGATGGCCGATGCGGAACACCTTGTCGGCGAGCGGGCCGAGGCCGTTGCCGAGCGACAGATTACAGCGCTCGAGGATCGTGGCCCGCAGCCGGTCGGCCGAATGGCCCGGCGGCAGCACGACGGCGGTGAGCGATGCCGAATATTCCGCCGGGTTGCGGCACTGGATTTCGAAGCCCCATTGGCTCACGCAGCGGCGGACGGCTTCGGCGGCGCGCCGGTGCCGGGCGAAGACGTTGTCGAGGCCTTCGGCCTGCAGCAGGTTGAGCGCGACGCGCAGGCCCTGGAGCAGGTTGGTCGCCGGCGTGTAGGGGAAGAAGCCCTTCTCGTTGGCCGCCAGCATGTCCTCCCAGTCCCAGAACGAACGCGGCAGCGCGGCCTTGGCCGACGCCTTGCGCGCCTTCTGCGAAACCGCGTTGAAGCCGAGGCCGGGCGGCAGCATCAGGCCTTTCTGCGAGCCGCCGACGGTGACGTCGACGCCCCACTCGTCGTGCCGGTAGTCGATCGAGCCGAGCGACGAGATGGTATCGACCAGCAGCAGCGTCGGGTGCCGGGCGCGATCGATGGCGCGGCGCACGGCGGCGATGTCGGAGGTGACGCCGGTCGAGGTCTCGTTGTGGACGACGGCGACCGCCTTGATCGCATGGTTCTTGTCCTCGGCGAGCCGCGCTTCAATCTTGGCGGCGTCGACGCCCGAGCGCCAGTCGCCGGGAATGAATTCGACGTCGAGCTTCAAGCGCGTCGCCATCCGGCGCCACAGCGTCGCGAACCAGCCGGTCTCGGCCATCAACACCTTGTCGCCGGGCGACAGGGTATTGACCAGCGCCGCCTCCCAGGCGCCGGTGCCCGACGACGGATAGATGATCACCGGCTCCTTGGTCTTGAACACGGCGCGGATGCCGGCCAGAATCTCGCGGCCGAGCTTGGCGAATTCGGGCCCGCGATGGTCGATGGTCGGCTGGCCGATCGCCGCCAGCACGCTCAGCGGCGAATTGGTGGGGCCGGGGATCTGGAGAAAGTGGCGGCCGGTATCGCGCGACATGGGTGGCCTAGCGGCTGGCGGTGCGCTGTCGCGGCGTCCCGGCCGGGACCGAGAACAGACCGGCGTCGGGATCGTTCCGCAGCGCGCGGCGGGCGTAATAATAGAAGGTGGCGCCGACCGCGCGCGGCTTGAGGCGATAGTCGTGCGCCTCGCGCGCCAGCTCCGGCTTGACGTCCTTGATCGTGCCGGCGCGCATCGCCATCAGCTGCAGCTTGGCGGCGCGCTCGATGAAGAGCGACAGCACCGCCGCTTCCTCGATGGTGCCGCAGGCGGCGAGCTGGCCGTGATGCGCCAGCAGGATCGCGCGCTTGTCGCCGATCGCCTCGGAGATCAGGCGGCCTTCCTCGTCGCCGATCGGCGTGCCCGGCCATTCCGGCAGCCAGGCGCAATCCTCGTAGAACATGCTGGTATCCATGTGCGCCGGCTTGAGCGGCACGCCGATCATCGACAGCGCCGAAACGTGCGGCGGATGGGTGTGCATGATCGCGTGCACGTGCGGCTTGGCGCGGTAGATCCAGAGATGGAAGCGGTTCGAGGGGTTCGGCATGCCGTCGCCCTCGAGGACGTTGAGATCGTCGTCGACCAGCAGCAGGTTGTCGGGCGTCGCCTCCTCGAGCCCGAGGCCGAAGCGCAGCATGTAATAGGTGCCGGGCTTCTCCGCGCGCGCCGAAAGCTGGCCGGCGAGGCCGGAATCGTGGCCCTCCATGCCCAGGATGCGGCCGGCCAGCGCCAGCTTCTGGCGCTTCGTCCATGCCGGCACGACGAAATGCTTTTCCATCCGCTCGGCGGTCTGGCGATGGTATTCGCTCTTGTCACGGACGATGTTCATTTCGCGCTCTCCTGGCCCGATGTAAAAATCGTATCGGATATGACACTCGGTGTCATCCTGAAATTGGATTAAGACGGATTCGCAGCCTCGCCCGCGCGCGCCCGCTCAGGCGGCGCGGGCGCTGATCAGCCCGAGCTCCAGCAGCAGGCCGCGCAGCACCGTGCGGTCCTTCTCGCCCAGCGGCTTGAGCGGCAGGCGCGGCGGACCCAGCGGCTTGCCCATCAGGTCGGCCGCTGCCTTGACCGAGCGCACCAGGCTCTTCGCCGCATAGAAATCGCACAGCGGCAGGATGCGGAAGAAGGCGTCGGCGGCATGGGCGAAATCGCGCTCGAGGACCGCGTGGCGGAAGACCTCGAGGCACTGCCGCGGGATCGTGTTGGCGATGCCGGTGGTCCAGCCGACGGCACCGACCGCAAAGGCGGCGAGGCCGAGCGACTGGTGGCCGATCGAGACCTTCATCCGGTTGCCGGTGAGGGCGCGGATATCCTGGACGCGGCGGATGTCGCCCGAGCTCTCCTTGACGGCGAGGAAATGCGGAAACTCCTGGCCGAGCCGGGCGATGAAGCGCGGCGAAAGGTCCACCTTGGTGGTGCCGGGATTGTTGTAGACCATGACCGGAATGTCGACCGCGCGGGCGATGGCGGCGTAGTGGTCGAAGATCTCGTCCTCGGTCGGCGTCCAGTAGGACTGCGGATTGACGATGATGGCGTCGGCGCCGGCGCGCTGCGCATGGCGGCTGAGCTCGACGGCCGATTTGGTGGTGATGGCGGCGGTGCCGATCACCACCGGCACGCGCTTCTTCGCCGCGTCGACGCAAATCTCGGCGACGCGGCAGCGCTCGGCTTCGGTCAGGAGCGCGAATTCGCCGGTGCTGCCGAGGGCGGTGATGCCGTGGACGCCGGCGCCGATCAGCTCGTCGATATGGGCGCGCAGCCGCTTTTCGTCGAGCTCGTAGGTGCCGGAGACGAACGGCGTGGCGAGGAAGGGGTAGACGCCGACGAAGAGCTGGGACCGATCCATGGGTGCGCCTCCTTGGGAGCTAGGACACATTGTGTCATAAACGACACTTTATGTCACTAGCTTTCTAAGCCCGGATGGCGGCCGGTTCCGCCGCCCGTCCTCGAGGCCGATCGAAAAGGCGAAAGGCGGGCGCGCCGAAAAAGGACCGGCGGCTCAGCGCCGCGCGAAGTTGACCGCCTCTTCCGCCGCGCGGAAGAGCGCGCGGGCCTTGTCCTGGATTTCCTGGTACTCGGCCGCCGGGTCGCTGTCGGCGACCACGCCGCAGCCGGCCTGCACCACCATCCGGCCGTCCTTGACGATCGCGGTGCGCAGCACGATGCAGGTGTCCATGCTGCCGTCGCCGGCGAAATAGCCGATGCCGCCGCCGTAGAGGTTGCGGCGCTCGGTCTCGAGCTCGTCGATGATCTCCATCGCCCGGACCTTGGGCGCGCCCGACAGCGTGCCGGCGGGAAACCCCGCCATCAGCGCGTCGAGCGCCTCGACCTTGGGCGCCGCCCGGCCCTCGACATGCGACGAGATATGCATGACGTGGCTGTAGCGCTCGATCACGAACTGCTCGACTACCTTGACCGTGCCGGTGACGGCGACGCGGCCGACGTCGTTGCGCGCGAGGTCTAGGAGCATCAGATGCTCGGCGCGCTCCTTGGGATCGGCGAGCAGCTCCCGGGCGAGCTGCTCGTCCTCGACGGCGTCCTTGCCGCGCCGCCGCGTGCCGGCGAGCGGCCGGATGGCCACCTTGCCGTCGCGGAAGCGCACCAGGATCTCGGGGCTCGACCCCACCACCGCGAAGCTGCCGAAATCGAGGAAGAACAGGAACGGCGACGGGTTGAGACGCCGCAGCGCACGGTAGAGCGCGAAGGGCGGCAGCTTGAACGGTACGCTCATGCGCATCGATGGCACGACCTGGAAGATCTCGCCGGCGCGGATGTACTCCTTGGCCGCCGCCACCATGCGCATGCATTCCTCGCGCGTCATGTTGGCAGTGGGCGGCGGCAGCTCCTCGGTCGTGGTCACCGCCTCACGCCGGTGCGGCAAGCTGCGCTCGAAATCCGACAGCACGTCGGCCAGACGCTCGCGCGCCGCGCGATAGGCCTGCTCGGCGTTGACCGCGGGATCGGGCCACACCGGCGTCACCACGGTGACGCGGTCGGCGATGGTGTCGAAGATGCAGACGATGGTCGGCCGCAGCAGCAGGCCGTCGGGAATGCCGAGCGTATCGGGATTGGCGTCGGGAATCTTCTCGACCAGCCCGACCATGCCGTAGCCAAGGTAGCCGAACAGGCCGGCCGCCATCGGCGGCAGGTCCTTCGGCGTCTCGACGCGGCATTCCTTGATCAGCGCCCGGAGCGAGGCCAGCGCCCCCCGATTCTGCGGCTCGAAGCGGTCGGGGTTGGAGCGGGCGTGGCGGTTGATCTCGGCGCGGTCGCCGAAGCAGCGCCAGATCAGATCGGGCTTGAGGCCGATGAAGGAATAGCGGCCGCGGGCCTCGCCGCCTTCGACGCTCTCGAACAGGAAGCTCATTGGCTTGCCGTCGGCGAGCTTGAGCATCGCCGAGACCGGCGTCTCGAGATCGCTCACCAGCGACGTCCACACCAGCGCCGGCTTGCGCGCGGCATGGGCGGCGGCGAAGTCCTCGAAGGCGGGCGCGATCTGCATGGCTAGCGCAAGGGCGCGCGGGCGTCCCGCCGCCCTCGAGCGAGGGGCCGGGGACGGAGGCGGTCGCGGCCGATCGCGGAACGCAAGCCGGCCATCGCTACAGCGCGCGCTCGAGATTGGTCTTGTTGATCTCGACCGGATAGCGCGCGCGCAGCGCTTGCGAGAATTCGCCGAGGAATTCGCCCTGCAGCTGCTGTGCCAGCTGATGCCCCAGCGCGTCGACGGTCGCCTTGTCCTTGGCGGGATCGGGAACCTGGATGGCGGTGAGTTGGGCGACGACATAGCCGCCGTCGCCCAGCGCGGACGCGGCGGCATTGAGCTTCAGGCCGAAGAGCGGGCCGATCAGCGCCGGCGGCACCTTGCCGCCGCCGGTGCGCAACACCGGGCCGGTATTCGACACCACCAGCTTGCGCTTGGCGGCGATCGCCTTGAGCGATTGGCCGGCATCGACCTGGTCGACGATCTGCTTGGCGAGCGCGGCGAGCGCCTGGTCGCGCTGCTGCACCTGCCACGCGGCGGCGACGCGGTCGCCGATCTGGTCGAGCGGCGGCACCCCCGACGGCGTCACCTTGTCGACGTGGACGATGAAGTATCCGTCGTCGCCGAGATCGTCGAGCGCGCTGCTCTGGCCCGGCGCCGTCGAGAACGCCGCCTGCAGCACTTTGGCCTTGGGCTGCGGCAGGTCCGCGGCCTTGCCGTCGGCGAGCGCGCCCTGCGCGTCCATGCCGACGAGCGTCGCCGTCTTCATGCCGAACTGCTTGGCGACGGCGGCGAAGGCGCCGCCGCCGGCCAGCGCGTCGTCGATCCGGTTGGCGAGCTTGGCGATGCGGTCGCCCGCCATGTCGCGCGCGACTTCCTGGCGCAGCTTGTCCTTCACCTGGTCGAAGCTCTGGGTCTGCTCGGGCTTGATCGCGACCACGCGCAGGATGTGCCAGCCGTAGGAGGTCTGGACCGGCGCGGTGACGGCGCCCTGCTTGGCGCCGAACGCGGCGTCGGCGAGCGCCTGCGGCAGGTCCTGGCGGCGCATCCAGCCGAGATCGAGCGTGCCGGCATCGGCGCCGGCCACCGCCTTGGCGACCGTGGCGAAATTCTTGCCGTCCTTGAGCTGGGCCTCGGCTTCGTCGGCCTTGGCCTTGTCGGAAAGCAGGATCTGCTGCAGCTGGCGGGTTTCCGGCGTGTGGAACTCGTCGAGCCGCGCCTGATAGGCCTCCTTGAGCCGGTCGTCCGGCACGTCGATGCCCCTGGCGATGTCGTCGATGGTCAGCGTCGCGAGCGTGACGTCGCGGCGCTCGGGCGTGCGGAACTGGTCCTGATGCGCCTGATAATAGGCGGAGAGATCCTGCGGCGACGGCTTGGGCGGCGCCGGCACCGACGAGGGCGGCAGCACGAGCAGGTCGGCGACCCGGCGCTCGGCCTCGGCGCGGTAGACCGCGTCGGTGAGCTCCTGCGGCGGACGCACGCCCTCGGTGAGCGCGATGGTCAGCTCGTTGCGCTCGAGATCGCCGCGCAGCAACTGCTCGTATTGCGCGTCGTTGAGCCGGTTCGCCGCCAGGATCTGGTTGTAGAGGTTGCGGTCGAACTGCCCGTTGGGGCCGTGGAAATTGGGGTTGTCGACGATCGCCTTGCGCACGGCGGCGTCGCCGACGCGGAGGTCGAGCCGGTCGGTCTCCTGCGCGAGGATCGCGGACTCGATCAAGCGGTCGAGCGCGCTGTCGATGAGGCCGAGCTGCTTGGCCTGATCCATGGTCAGGCCGGCGCCGCCGAGCGAGCCGCGCAGCCGATCGATGTCGGCGCGCACCGCTTGTTGCAGCTGCGCCGCCTGGATGCGCTCGCCGGCGACGGTCGCCACCGAAGTGTCGACACTGCGGTTGCGGAAGATGTCGCCGATGCCCCAGATCGCGAAGGTGACGATCAGCACGCCGAACAGAATCTTGACGATCAGCGAGGTGGCTTTGGAGCGGATGGCCTGCAGCATGTCGGAGCCCGGACTGGCGCGGTGCGCGGCGCAAAACCGCGGTCGACGCGCGCGGATGATAGGAGCCGCACGGTGACGCCGCAACGCCGAAAGCGGGGTGCTCTGGCTTGCGTTCGACGGCTATGGTAAAGCGCGCTGCGATGCGCAGGCTGGTCGCCGGCAACTGGAAGATGAACGGCCTCAGGGCGGACGGCGTCGCGCTGGCGCGCGATCTCGCCGGTCGGGTCAAGGCGGCGCCGCGGGCCAGCGAGCTGCTTCTTTGTCCGCCGGCGACGCTGCTGGCGCCGGTGGCCGAAGCGATCGCCGGCTCGGGCATCGCGCTCGGCGGCCAGGATTGCCACGCCGAGGCCAAGGGCGCGCACACCGGCGACATCGCCGCGCCGATGCTGAAGGACGCGGGATGCGCCTATGTCCTCGTCGGCCATTCCGAGCGCCGCCGCGGCCATCACGAGGACGACGCGGCGGTGCGCGCCAAGGCCGCCGCCGCCGCGGCCGCGGGTCTCTGCGCCATCGTCTGCGTCGGCGAGACCGCGGCCGAGCGCGACGGCGGTCGCACCGAAGCCGTCGTCGTGCGCCAGTTGCGCGGCTCCGTGCCGCCCAAGCCGAACGGCGCGCGGCTGGCGATCGCCTACGAGCCGGTCTGGGCGATCGGCACCGGCAGGACGCCGACGCTGCGGGATGTCGCCGGGGTCCATGCGCGCATCCGCGCGGCGCTGCGCGAGCTGGTCGCGGAAGCCGACGGCGTCCGCATTCTCTACGGCGGCTCGGTCACGCCGGCCAACGCGCGCGAGTTGTTGTCCATCGCGAATGTCGACGGCGCGCTGGTCGGCGGCGCCAGTCTGGTGGCCGACGATTTCTGGTCGATCGCGCAGGCCTGCGGCTGAGGCGCGACCGAAGATTGCGGAAGGAGGGATCCGATGCTTGATCGCCGCGCCGTGCTGTTCGGCTTGCTGTCGTGTCCGGTCTGCGTCTCGTTCGCCCAAGCGGCCGAATCGCATTGGAGCTACGAGGGCGCCGACGGGCCGGCGCAATGGGGCGAGCTCGATCCGAGCTTCAAGGCCTGCGGCGCCGGCGGCCAGCAGTCGCCGATCGATCTCAAGGGCGCGATCAAGGCCGAGTTCGGTCGTCTTCGGCTCGACTGGAAGCCGCAGGCCTACGCTCTCGTCAACAACGGCCATACCATCCAGGCCAACGCCAAGCCCGGCAGCTTCGCGCAGGTCGCGGGCGAGACCTGCGCGCTCGAGCAGTTCCACTTCCACGCGCCGAGCGAGCACGCGATCGACGGCGCGCGCACGGCGATGGAGGTGCATTTCGTCCACGCCCGCAGCGGCGGCGGCTACGCCGTGGTCGGCGCGCTGATGAAATCGGGCGCGAGCAATGCCGCCTTCGGCGCCATCATGGCGGCCGCGCCGCGCGCGCCGGGCGAGGCGACCCTGCGCCGGCCGATCGATCCGCGCCTGCTGGTACCGGCGAAGAGCGAGGTCTATCGCTACGAGGGCTCGCTCACCACGCCGCCGTGCAGCGAGGTGGTGGACTGGAGCATCTTCGCGCGGCCGATCGAGGTCGCCGCCGGCGACATCGCCGCGTTCCGGGCGCTCTATCCAATGAACGCGCGGCCGCTGCAGGCGCGCAACCGGCGCTTCATCCTGCTCGGTCGCTGAGCCGGCCGGGCGCCGCCGGCTTCTGGCATACCAAAGCCGGCCCAAGGTCGCCGGCCCACCGGCTTACACCTTATTCATCCGCGCGGCCGGCAATCCCGGGCCGGAAGTGGGCGGAAATGCGTCGAAAGCGCTTGAAGAGTTGTGCCGCATTGCGGATGATTGGCTTCGGCTAATTAAAGGCCATGGCTAACGAATAACGACCAGAGGGGGATGGCCGACCGATCGCGCTGGCGAATGGCGCTCGCTTCTCTTTCACCACAGTCGACCCACCGCGACCGATCGCGTGCGACGGCCGTTTGGGTGGCGGTATGGGCAAATCATAGGCAATCGCAGACAACGCAGGACAACAGGGAGTGAGATGATGAATCAGTCAAAGCCGTACCGTATCGGGCGCCGCACGGTCCTCAAGGCCGCGGCCGCCGCCGGCGTCGCGCAGGTCGCTGCGCCGTTCGTGATTTCGGCGCGCGCCGCCGACACGCTCAAGCTCGGCTGGATCGACCCCTTCACCGGCACCTATGCGGCGCTCGGCACGTCGCAGCTCAACGGCGCCAAGATGGCGGTCGCCGAGATCAACGCGAAGAACGGCGTTCTCGGCCGCAAGCTCGAGATCATCGCCGAGGACAGTGCCGCCAATGTCGGCCAGGCGACCGAGAAGCTCAACAAGCTGGTCGACCAGGACAAGGTCAACTTCACCGCCGGCGGCGTGTCGTCGGCCGAGGCGGCGGCGATGAGCCATGCCGCGAACCTGAAGAGCATGCTCTACATCGCCGTCGGCGGCCACGTCGACACCATCACCGGCAAGGACTGCCACTGGAACACCTTCAAGCTGTGTTCCGACACCTGGATGCTGTCCAAAGCGATGTGCACCACGCTGCTCAAGAAATTCGGCAAGCGGTGGTACTTCTGCACGCCCGACTACGCCTGGGGCCATTTCCTCTACAAGGGCGCATCGGAGATTCTCGCCGAGGCCAAAGGCACCAATCTCGGCAATGCGGTTCTGCCGCTGGGCGCGACCGATTTCACCTCGGCGCTCATCAAGGTGCAGCAGGCGAAGCCCGACGTCTTCGTCGTGTTCCAGAGCGGCGACGACTTCGTCAACGTGATGAAGCAGGCGACGCAGTTCGGCATGACCAAGACCATGGCCTTCGCCTCGCCACTGCTGGAGCTCGAGCCGCTGGCGGCGCTTCCCGAAGAGGCACGTATCGGCTGGGGCGTGATGGAGTGGTGGTGGGACCAGCCCAACCAGCCGCATGTCAAGGAGTTCGTCGCCAAGTACCAGAAGCTCTACAAGGCGACGCCGAGCGCTCGCAGCTGGCTCGGCTACGTCGCTACGCACAGCATTGCGCTCGGCGCCGGGCGGGCGAAGAGCATCGACGCCCGCAAGATGGCGCACGCGATGGAAGGCATGCACCTGCCGCCGGAAGTCGCGCTCGAGCCCTACAGCCCGTATTACCGCGCCGGCGATCACCAGGCGATGATCACCGAGTTCGTCGGCGAGGTGAACCAGCACGGCAAGTATCCGAACCTGTTCAAGGTCTCGGAGGAGCTCGCCGGCGACAAGCTGGCGCGGACGCCGGAGGAGAAGGACTGCAAGCTGACCTACCCGGTGTGATGCGCACGCCGCAATGAGGCCGATCGTCGTTGCGGCGGACGATCGAACCGGGGCCGGTCGGTTGGCGATGGAACGGAGCCGACATCCTGGGGGGCGTCGCCCTTCGGGATGTCGGCTCTGATTGCCGGGAGACCGTCGGTTCCGGGCACGGCGCCCGGCGGTCCCGCGTTGGAGAGGACGAAAACGAATGCAGTTGTTGCTGTTCGACGGGTTCAACGGCCTCATCCAGGGGACGTTCTATGCCCTGATGGCGCTCGGCCTGTCGCTGATCATCACCCTCAACTCGGTGATCAACTTCGCCCACGGCGGGTTCATGGTCGTCGGCGCCTATCTGGCGTTCACGCTCGAGCCCTATATCGGTTTCTGGGCGGCGCTGGTGGTGGGGCCGGTCCTCGCCGGCGTCATCGGCATCCTGGTTGAGCGCACGCTCGTCCGGTACATGTACGGCCGCCCCGATCCGATCTACAGCCTGCTGATGACGTTCGGCTTCGCGCTGATCATCGAGGACACGGTGCGGACGATCTGGGGCGCGCAGGGCGTGCCGTTCCGGATCCCGACCGCGCTCGGTTCACCGGTCAGCACGACCTATTTCTTCCTCACCGGCTACCGCCTGTTCGTGATCGCGGCGATCGCGCTCGCGGCCATCGCGCTGTTCGCCTTCCTGCGCATGTCGCGGTTCGGCATCCGCATCCGCGCCGGCATCCTCGATCTCGAGACGGTATCGTCGCTCGGCGTCAACGTCTACCTGCTGCGGACGGTCAACTTCGCGATCGGCACGCTGCTCGCGGGCTTCGCCGGGGTGCTCGCCGCCGGCATCCTCCAGCTCGCGCCGACCATGGGCGACGACGTGATCATGGCGACGTTCGTCGCGGTGGTCGTGGGCGGCATCGGCAGCCTGTTCGGCAGCGTGCTGGGCGGGTTGCTGATCGGCCTCGCCGCCGGCGTGACCACCGCGTATTACCCCGCGGCGAGCGACGTCGTCATCTACATCATCATGGCGGTCGTGCTGATCGTGCGGCCGCGCGGTTTGTTGGGGCAGGAAGGACTGTTCGAATGAATCGGCGGGTCTACATCAACGGAGCGGTCTGGCTTCTGCTCGTCACGGCGGCGCTGTGGCTGCCGCTGATCGGCGGCTACATGGCGCTGGCGTCGCGCGTACTGCTTTATGCGCTCGCGGCGATGGGGCTCAACCTGTTGCTCGGCTTCACCGGCTGCATGTCGTTCGGCGAGGCGGCCTATTTCGGCCTTGGCGGCTACGGCACCGGCCTCTATCTGACCTATATCGGCCACAGCATGGTGGTATCGGTGATCGCCGGTACGCTGCTCGGCGGCGTGGCGGCCTTCATCTTCGGGCCGCTGGTGATGCGCCGGCGCGGCATCTATTTCGCGATGATCACCGTGGCGATCGGCCAGATCTTCTATTTCATCGCCGAGCGCTGGAACAGCCTGACCGGCGGCGAGGACGGTCTGTCGGGCTTCTCGCGCCAGCCGCTGCATTTCGGCTTCGTCACCGTGCCGCTCGACGCGACCGCGTTCTATTACTTCGTGCTGTTCTTTTTCGCCATCGGCACCGGCATCATCGCCGTGCTGCTCCATTCGCCGCTGGGCCACACCTTCGTCGCCATCCGCGAGAACCGCCGGCGCGCGCAATTTCTCGGCATCCATGTCGAGCGCTACGTCTGGGCGTCGTTCGCCATTGCCGGCTTCATCGCCTCGCTGGCCGGCGCGCTCAACGCGCTGCAGAACAACTTCATCTCGCCGATCAACCTCTATTGGGTCGAATCCGGCAATCTCGTCATCATGGCGGTGCTCGGCGGCATGCGCAGCTTCTGGGGGCCGCTGGTCGGCGCGATCATCTTCGTCGGCATCCAGGACTACGTGAGCAGCTATTTCCCCAACAACTGGGAAACCTTCATCGGCGGCCTGTTCATCGTCGCGGTGCTGTTCTTCCCGAACGGCATCCTCGGCCTTGCCCGCCGGCGCGGGCGCAGGGCTGCGGCGGTGCCGCAGCCCTCCGAATCCGGCGAGCCGCAGGTGCGAGAGGCCACATGAGCCTGCTGCGCCTGACCGACGTGTCGCGCGTCTTCGGCACGCTCGCCGCGCTCGACGGCGTCGCCCTCGAGATGGACGAGGGACAGCTCTATGCCGTCATCGGGCCCAACGGCGCCGGCAAGACGACGCTGTTCAACCTGATCAGCGGATTCTTTCCGGCTTCGAGCGGGGAGATCTGGTTCGACGGCAAGCAGATCAACCGGATCGCCGCGGCCGAGCGGGTGGCGCTCGGCCTGGTGCGGACCTTCCAGATCACCGAGGTTTTTCCGGAGCTGTCGGTGTTCGAGAACGTGCGCATCGGCGTCGAGGCGCAGGCGCGCTGCAGCGCGTGGCCGTGGCCGAGCCAGGGACTCAGCCGTCAGATCAACGCCCGGGTCGACGAATTGCTCGAGATCACCGGGCTGACGGAACAGGCCGACCGCACCGTCAGCGAGCTCGCCCACGGCGATCAGCGCGTCGTCGAGGTGACGATGGCGCTGAGCCGGAATCCCAAGCTGCTGCTGCTCGACGAGCCGACCGCCGGCATGGGCCACTCGGAGACCGAGCACATGGTCAAGCTGATCCGCGACCTGCACGTGCGTCAGAGGCAGAGCATCCTGTTCATCGAACACGACATGGACATCGTCTTCGGCATCGCCGACCGCATCACCGTCCTCAACTACGGCAAGGTGCTGGCGACGGGTTCGCCGCGCGAGATCGCGGCCAATCCGCAGGTGCAGGCGGCGTATCTGGGAGAGGCGGCGTGAGCGGCGCGGTTCTCAAGGTCGACAACATCCATACCTATTATGGCAAGAGCCACATCCTGCACGGCGTCTCGATGGAGGTCGCTGAAGGCGAGATCGTCACGCTCTTGGGCCGCAACGGCGCCGGCAAGACGACCACGCTGCGGAGCATTAGCGGCCTGACGCCGGCGCACCAGGGCCGCATCGAGATCTTCGGCCAGGACACGACGCGCTGGCGCGCCTACAACATTGCGCGGCTTGGCGTCGGCTACGTGCCGGAAGGCCGCCGCATCTTTCCCAATCTCACGGTGATCGAGAATCTCGAGGTGCCGGTGACCAGGCCCGGCCGCTGGACGGTGGAGCGCATCCTCGAGCTGTTTCCCAATCTCGGGGCGCGGCGCAACAATCTCGGGCGGCAGCTCTCGGGCGGCGAACAGGAGATGCTGGCGATCGCCCGCGCGCTGCTGGTCAATCCCAAGCTGCTGCTGCTCGACGAGCCGTCGCAAGGCCTGGCGCCGCTGCTGGTGCGTGATGTCTTCCGCGTCGTCGCCTCGATGCGGCAGGAGGGCATCTCGATCCTGCTGGTCGAGCAGAATGCCCGCTTCGCGCTCGAAGTGGCCGACCGCGTCTACGTCCTGAACGACGGCCAGATCGTCCATTCGGGACCGGCCAAGGAGCTGGCCAAGGACGAGCAACGCGTCCGGGCGCTGGCCGGCGCCGCCGGCAGCGACCAGGGCAGGCGGGCCGCGGTCGGCGTCCAGGCTTCGCGCTGAAGCGGGCGAGCGGCGGCGGTCGGCGCCGATTTCGGTCGCCGGCCTGATCGATCCCCCGGTCCGGTCGCAACCCCGGCGTGTATCGGCCCGGCTGCGCCTTGCGGCGCGCCCGGGCGCGGTGGCATGCCAGGCGCCGGGGCATCGGCGACAGGCTTGGGTGCCGGGCAGCGACGATGCCGCGGCTGCGTCCGCCTCGCCCATCCGAAATCGCGCTTGAAGCGGCCGACGGCATTGCCGATGATGCCCGGCGAGCGCGTGCAGCGACTGTGCGAGGAGGGGGCTCGACCGACCATGCTGCCGACCCGGGCGCGACTGTCCCGTATCGACCGGAGTCCAGACATGACCGTCCGCTTTGGCGCGGTCGACCCGCAGTGCGCGCGCAAAATCGAACCCGTACAAACGGGCATCCATCACACAACTTTTCAGGGAGCTTCCCCATGGGTCACTCGAAGCCGTCGCTGCCGACGGTTGGTCGTCGCACCGTCCTGAAGGCCGCGGCCGCGGCCGGCGTCGCCCAGTTCGCCGCGCCGTTCGTCCGATCGGCGCGCGCCGCCGATGCCATCAAGATCGGCATGGTCGATCCGTTCACCGGCGTCTATGCCGCGGTCGCCCAGAACGAGCTGATCGGCGCCAAGCTCGCGGTCGAGCAGATCAACGCCAAGGGTGGCGTGCTCGGCCGGCCGATCGAGCTGCTGGTCGAGGATTCCGCCAACGACGTCGGCACCGGCGTGCAGAAGACCCGCAAGCTGATCGATCGCGACGGCATCCAGTTCCTTGTCGGCGACGTCAACTCCGCCATCGCTCAGGCGATCGCGCAGGTCGCCAACGAGAAGCGGGTGCTGCACATTGTCTCCGGCGGCCATACCGACCCGATCACCGGCAAGGACTGCCACTGGAACGTCTATCGCGTCTGCAACACCACGAAGATGGAAGCCAATGCCGTTGCCGAGCTGCTGTTCAAGAAGTACGGCAAGCGCTGGCATTTCATCACGCCCGACTACGCCTTCGGCCACACGCTGCAGGAGGCCGCGGCGGCCGATCTCAAGAAGTTCGGCGGCACCATCACCGGCAACGAGCTGACGCCGCTCGGCACCACCGATTTCTCGGCCTATCTGATCAAGGCGCGGGCCGCCAATCCCGACGTGATCCTGGTGCTGCCGCAGGGCAGCGACATGATCAACTGCATGAAGCAGATCGTGCAGTTCGGCATCGACAAGCAGGTGCACGTCGCCGGGCTGCAGCAGGAGCTCGAATCGCTCGGAAGCCATGCCCCCGAGGCGCGGGTCGGCATTTGGATGTTCGAGTGGTACTGGCGCCAGCCGGGCGTGCCGCATGTCGAGCAGTTCGTCGCCGAGATCCGCAAGCGCAGCGGCGGCAAGGTGCCGACAGCGCGCACCTGGTTCGGCTACACCTCGGTGATGAGCTACGCGCTGGTCGCCAACCGAGCGAAGACGCTCGACGGCCTCAAGCTCGCCAGGGCGCTGAGCGATTTCGAGCTGCCGGCCGAGGTCAAGCTGCAGCCCAACAAGTGCTACTACCGCAAGGGCGACCATCAGCTCATGACGTCGTCCTTCGTCGGCCGCGCCGTGGCCAAGGGCAAGAGCGGCGATGCCGAGGACCTGTTCGAGGTCGACGCGGTCGTCCCCGGCGACAAGACCGCGCCGCCCGACACGGAGACCGGCTGCAAGCTGACATGGCCGACCTGATCGCGGCCTCGCTGTAACTCACCATCGGCCCTTCCCGCCGCCCGGAGGCGGCGGGAAGGCGAAATTCCGTGCAAACGTATGACGCAACTGCTGCTCTTCAACGTCACCAACGGCCTCATCATCGGCGCGTTCTACGTGCTGATGGCGATCGGGCTGTCGCTCATCCTCAATCTGTCGAACGTCATCAACTTCGCCCACGGCGGATTCCTCGTCGTCGGCGGCTATCTTGCCTTCGCACTGCAACCGTATCTCGGATTCTGGGGCGCGCTGATTGCGGCGCCGTTCCTCACTGCGATCATCGGCTGGGCGATCGAGCGCGTGCTCATCCGCCGCCTCTACGGCCGCGATCCGCTCTACAGCCTGCTCCTGACCTTCGGCCTCGCCTTCATCTTCGAGGACGGCACGCGCTATATCTGGGGCGCGCAGGGCAAGCCCGTCGGAATCCCCGAGGCGCTGGCGCGGCCGCTCAGCAACTCGCTGTTCTTCATCACCGGATACCGTCTGTTCATGGTCGGTGTCGTGGCGGTCACGGTAACGCTGCTGTTCCTGCTGCTGCGCTACACCCGCTCCGGCGTCCGTATCCGCGCCGGCACGCTCGATCTCGAGACCGTGGCGGCGCTCGGCATCAACGTGCGGGCGCTGCGCTCGCTCAACTTCGCGGTCGGCATCTTCCTTGCCGGGCTCTCCGGCGTGCTGGCCGGCGGCCAGCTCGGGCTCGAGCCGACCATGGGTGCGAGTGTGCTGATGCCGAGCTTCATCGCCATCATCGTCGGCGGCGTCGGCTCGCTCGCCGGAACGCTGGTCGGCGGGCTGCTGATCGGCGTCGCCTCGGGCATCACGGCGGTGTTTCTGCCGGCGGCGAGCGAGGCGATCATGTACGTGCTGATGGCGCTGGTGCTGATGCTCCGCCCGCGCGGCCTGTTCGGTGAGGAAGGCCTGTTGACGTGACGGCGGCGGCGCAGGTCGAGGGCATGGGCTCGGAGTCCACCCGCCGCTTCGCGGCCATGGCGGCGATCTGGATCGCGCTGGCGCTGGCGCCCTATTGGATGCCCTATGTCGGCGGCTATACCGCGCTCGGCACGCGCGTGCTGGTGCTCGGCCTCGCCGCCATGTCGGTCAATTTCCTGCTGGGCTTCACCGGCGTGCTGTCGTTCGGACACGCCGCCTGGTTCGGCCTCGGCGCCTACGGCTGCGGCCTGCTGCTGAAGTTCGTCGCACATTCGACGCCGCTGGCGCTGCTTGCCGGCACCGTTCTCGGCGGCGTGCTCGGCGGCCTGCTGGGGGCGCTGATCGTGCGCCGGCGCGGCGTCTATTTCGCGATGGTGACGATCGCTTTCGGGCAGGTGTTCTATTACATCGCCTTCCAATGGAGCTCGCTCACCGGCGGCGACGACGGCTTGCGGCCGTTCTACCGCGCGCCGCTCCATTTCGGGTTCGTCACCGTCGACATCCTGCAGAACTCGACCGCGTTCTACTATTTCGTGCTGGCGTGCTTCGCGGCGGCGGTCGGGCTGATGGGCTTCCTGCTACGCTCGCCCTTCGGCCGCACCATGGTGGCGATCCGCGAGAACGAGCGGCGCGCGCGCTTCCTCGGTATTCCGGTCGAGCTGCACATCTGGATCGCCTTCACGCTGTCGTGCTTCTTCGCGGCCTACGCCGGCGCGCTCTATGCGCTGGTCAACAATTTCGCCGATCCGCGCGGCCTGCACTACAGCCAGTCGGGCGATTTCGTGATGATGGCGGTGCTCGGCGGCATGCGAAACTTCTGGGGGCCGCTCCTGGGCGCGATCGTCTTCGTCGTGCTGCAGGACTACATCTCGAGCATTACCATCAACTGGCAGATCTTCATCGGTCTGCTGTTCGTGCTCGTGGTGCTGTTCTTTCCGCGCGGCCTGCTCGGCTATCTGCAGCAGCGGAGGCGCGCGTGAGCCTGCTCGAGGTCGATCGCGTCTCGAAGCAGTTCGGCTCCCTGGTCGCGGTGCGCGAGGTGTCGCTTGCGGTGGCGGAGGGCGAGCTGCGCGCCATCATCGGCCCCAACGGCGCCGGCAAGACCACGTTCTTCAACCTGATCTCGGGCTTCTTTCCGCCGACCTCCGGCGCGGTGCGCTTCGACGGTCACGACATCACGCGCTTGCCGGTGACACGGCGGGTCGCGCTCGGCATGGCGCGCACCTTCCAGATCACCGAGATCTTCCCCGAGCTCAACGTCTATGAGAATCTGCGCATCGGCGCCGAGGTCACGGCCGGCTATCGCCTGCGGCCGTGGCTCAGCCGGGGCGAGACCGCTGAGGTCAAACGCCGGGTCGAGGAAATCCTCGAGGTGACGCGGCTCTCGGCCAAGGCCGGGCGGCTGGTCGGCGAGCTGGCGCACGGCGACCAGCGCGCCGCCGAGATCGCCATGGCGTTGACGCTCAAGCCGCGGCTGCTGCTGCTCGACGAGCCGACCGCCGGTATGGGAGACCAGGAGACCTACGAGATCACCCGGCTGGTGCGGCGGCTCCACCGCGACGGCAAGCTCACCATCGTGCTGATCGAGCATGACATGCGTGTCGTTTTCCATCTCGCCGACCGCATCAGTGTGCTCGACCAGGGCGCGCTGCTGGCCGAGGGCACGCCGAAAGAGATCGCCGCCAACGCCGCGGTGCAGGCAGCCTATCTCGGCAAGGCGGCGTGAGCGCCATGACCGCCGCGCTCAAGGCCGAGGGCCTGCAGACCTATTACGGCAAGAGCCACATCCTGCGCGGCGTCGGCTTGGTCGCCGCCGAAGGCGAGATTACCACCCTCCTGGGCCGCAACGGCGCCGGCAAGACGACGACCCTCAGGAGCCTGATGGGGCTGACGCCGCCGCGCGAGGGTCGGGTCGAGATCTTCGGCGTCGAGACCACCCGCCTGCCGACCTACCGCATCGCCGCACTCGGCGTTGGCTACGTGCCGGAAGGCCGCCGCATCTTTCCCAACCTGACGGTCGAGGACAATCTTCGCGTCCCGCTCGAGCGCGGCGGCAAATGGACGATCGAGCGCATCTACGAGCTGTTCCCGCGGCTCTTCGAGCGGCGCCAGAACCGCGGCCGCCAGCTCTCGGGGGGCGAGCAGGAGATGCTGTCGATCGCCCGCGCGCTGCTGCTCAATCCGCGGCTGCTGATCCTCGACGAGCCGTCGCAGGGCTTGGCGCCGCTGATCGTGCGCGAGGTGTTCCGCATCGTCGCGCAGATGCGCGACGAAGGCATTTCGGTGCTGCTGGTCGAGCAGAACGTACGCATGAGCCTCGAAATCGCCGACCAAGCCTATGTGCTCGACGACGGCGCGGTGGTCTATTCGGGCACAGCCAAGGAGCTCGCCGCCGACGAGGCGCGCGTCCAGGCCATGGCCGGCGCCAGCGCCGAGAACTGGGAAGAGGCTTAGCTCGCCGCGCCGGTGAACCCGAGCCGCCGCGACAAGCCACGCGCAGCGGTGGCGGTTTCCTTCGCCAGGTATTCCTGCCGCGCCGCGTTTTCCGAGCGGCTCACCGCGCACAGCACCGCCGCCAGCCGGCGCTTGTGGTCGAACACCGGCGCCGCCACCGCGTCGACGCCGGGAATCAGCGCGCTGCGCCGGAAGGAGACGCCGCTGCGGCGGATCGCAGCCAGCATCGCCGCCAGCTCGCGCTCGCTCGGCGCGGTGGCGCCGGATTTGCGCTCGGCGACGATGAAGGGACGCGTCACCTTCGGCGGCAGGTAGGCCGCGAAGACGCGGCCGATCGCGGTCATCGATACCGGCAGCACGGACCCGACGCGCACGTTCATGGTGACGAGGTGGTCGCTTTCCTCGATGGCGATGATGGTCGGCCCGGCGTCGCCCCACACCGCCGCCGTCACCGTCTCGTTGACGCTCCGGCGCAGCCGCGGCAGCGCCGCCGCCGCCTCGCGCGCCGGATCGAGGATGCGCAGGCCGGCGAGGCCGATGCGTATGGCCGCCGGCCCGATGCGATAGCGGCCGCCGTCCGCCTCCTGCGTCACCAGCTCGGCGGCGCGCAGCGCGGCGAGATAGCGGTGCACTTTGGCGCGCGCCATGCCTGTGGCCTGCGCCAGTTCGCGCAGCGCCAGCGCGCCGCCGCCCGCCGCAAGCGCGTCCAGCACCGTGGCGGCGACGCCGACCGACTGCACGCCGTTGCCCGTTGTCCGCCTCCGCTTCGCCATCGCCTTGACCGCCTCGCGTTACGATATAAGATACATGTCTCGTATTAAGAGACAACGCAACAGGGAGAGGACGCACATGGCGCAGTCGCTCAAGCCGGTCAGGATCGCGCCCAAGGGGATGGGGCTCGCGGATTTCGTCGCCAAGGAGGAGGGCTTCTTCGAGGCCGAGAGCCTCGCCGTCGAGTTCGACTGGAAGACCTTCCGCGGCACGCAGTCGAGCTGGAAGGGTCTCGACTATCTCAACCGGCCGCAGGACAAGCCCTATCAGAAGGGCGACGCCGACGTGATCCAGAGCGCCTGCCAGTGGGGCAGCGTGTGCAACGCCGGCGCCGGCATGGGGCGCTTCGTCTCCGACTGCTACGGCATCTCGCCGTGGGCGATCTATGTCCGGCCGGACTCCAAGATCCGCAAGCCCGAGGATCTGCGCGACGTGCCGATCGCGGTCGGCATGCGCGCCGGCAGCCACTTCAACGTGCCGTGGCGCCTCGAACCCTACATGCCGCTCGAGCACATCAAGACTGTGAACGTCGGCGGCTTCGGCGCGCGCCTCACCGCACTGCTCAACAAGGAGGTGGAGGCGGCGAGCCTGCTGCCGCCGCAGATCGCGATGGCGGATCAGCTCGGCTTGCGCAAGGTGATGGAGAACACCTTCCATACCATCTGGTGGGTGCCCGAGCATCTCGACAGGGCGATGCTCGCGGCGGTGCTGCGCGCGCTGGCGCGCGCCGAGAAGGCGATCGACGCCAATCTCGCCAAGTATCTGCCGCTGTGGAAGCACGCGATCCCGGCCGAGTTCGCCGACCGCAAGTGGGATTTCAGCAAGTTCGGCCGCGGGGAGCGCTTCGTCTACGAGAACCTGCCGGCAGGCGAGTTTGACGAGATCATGGAGCAGGTGACGCGCTGGGGCCTCGACGATTTCATGAAGGAGCGCCGCTTCGAGCGGCTGGCGGTCTCGTCCCGCTAGCCTCGCCGGCGTTCCTTTCGAGGGCCTTGAGCAGCGGCAGCGCCGCCGCGAATCCTGCGAACTCTGCCAGCATGAAGCCGGGCGTGTCCTGCGGCCGGATGCCGGCGAAGCTGTCGCTGAGCGCGCGCGCCAGCGTCACCGCCGGGTTGGCGAAGGCCGTCGACGAGGTGAACCAGTAGGCGCCGGTGATGAAGGCGGCAACGGCGGCCGCGATGGTCGTCATGCCCTGCGCGCGACAACCCCGGATCGTCACCACGAGGCCGAAAGTCGCCACCGCCTCGCCGAGCCACTGGCCGCCGCCGCTGCGCGTCTTGGTGCCGAGCTCGAATACCGGCAGCGCGAACATCAGATGCGCGAGCCACACGCCGGCGATTGCGCCGATGGTCTGCGCCGCGGCATAAGCGGCGGCGAGGCGCCGATCGAAGCCGTCGAGCACGACCGCCGCCAACGTGACCAGCGGGTTCATGTGGGCGCCGGAGACCGGGCCGAAGCTCATGATCAGCGCGGTCAGCGCCGCGCCGGTGGCGATGGCGTTGGCGAGCAGCGCGAGCGCGGCGTTCCCGCCGCTGAGCCGCTCGGCCATGATGCCGGAGCCGACCACCGCCATGAGGAGGAAGGCGGTCGCGACGAATTCGATCGTCGCCAGTCGAACCAAACGAACACGCGGGGTCTCGCGCGGCGAGGCCATGGCCGCGCCGCCGACCTTGGCCTCGACGCTCATGATGCCGCGTCTTCGGGCGCGTGGCTGCCGCCGATCCGCCGTGCCTCGCGCTGCAGGGCCAGCCGGTCGAGCTTTGCGACCGGCAGCGCCAGAAACAGTTTGATGCGGGTGTCGAGCCGGTGGAAGGCATCGCGGAACGCGGCCATTTTCTCGTCGCGCGTGCCCTCGACCGCGGCGGGATCGGGCACGCCCCAATGCGCGGTGATCGGCTGGCCGGGCCATACCGGGCAAACCTCGCTGGCGGCCTGGTCGCAGACGGTGAAGACGAAATCCATGCGCGGCGCGTCCGGCCGGGCGAATTCGTTCCAGCTCTTGGAGCGCAGGCGTTCGGTCGGCAGCTTCATCGCGCGCAACAACTCGAGCGTCAGCGGATTGACGGCGCCTTTCGGCCGGCTGCCGGCGCTGTAGGCGCGGAAGCGGCCCTTGCCCCAGTGGTTGAGCAGCGCCTCGGCGACAATGCTGCGCGCCGAATTGCCGGTGCAGAGGAAGAGAACGTTGAAGATGCGCGCCGCCATGGCCGCTTCACGCTTTCACGCCGCAACCGCAGGCCGGAGTGTCCGCGGCGATTCGCATCAGCCGCTCGGTCGCGCCGGAATTGCCGTAAACCGTCGCCTCGCCGTGGGTCAGGAAGGTTTCCCAGGCGACCCGTTGCGGATCGGCGATCCACCGCTTGTCCGACATGGCGTAGCAGCAGATCGTCGCCTTTTCTTCGAGTACGGGCGCCTGCGCCCGGCTCAGCCGGTCGGCGACCTCGGCCAGTTCCGCCGCATCCTCGACCTGGAGTCCGAGATGGTCGATACCGGTGGCGGCGCCGCGCTGCGAGATCGCGAAATTGACGCGCGGATCGTTGAGCATCCACTTCGCGTAATCGGGTTTCCGCACCGTGGGTTCGGCCGCGAACAGCGTCGAATAGAACGCGATCGAGCGGTCGATGTCGTCGACCGCGACATGGACGTGGAAGCGCTTCATGCCGATCTCCTTTGGCCGCGCGCAGGCTTGGCGGCGGCCGGCTGGCATGCGGGCGCGCAGGCGGCGGCGCCGCAGCAATTCTCGGTGAGATAGGCGACGAGCCCGTTCATCGCCGCGTAGTCGGCGGCGTAGATGAGCTGCCGACCCAGCCGCCGCTGCGTCACCAGCCCGGCGCGCAGCAGCTGCTGGAGGTGGAAGGTCAGGGACGACGGCGGCAGTTCGAGCCGTGACGCGATTTCGCCTGCCGGCAGGCCCGCCGGCCCACGGCGGACCAGCAGGCGATAGACCGCCAGGCGGTGGTCGTGCGCGATCGCGCCCAGCGCCGTCACCGCGTCTTCTGTCTTCATCGCGCGCCCTTACATTTCGATAATAGTCGAAACGATAAGCCGCCGCCTTGCGGCGGTCAAGGAATATTTCGACGAAACACGAAATATAAACGGCTCCGCCACCCTGGGCCGTCGCCGCCCGCCGCCGCCCCCGCCGCCGCGCCGCGATCCCGAAAGCGGTGTGGCAGGGTTCGCCCAATCGCGCGGTTGGGGCTGGCGTTCCGCCGCCGGACGGTCTAAAAACCCCGCCCATGTTCACGGTTATCGTCGTCATACATTTGCTGCTGGCGGTGGCGCTGGTGGCCGTCATCCTCATGCAGAAAAGCGAAGGCGGCGCCCTCGGCATCGGCGGCGGAGGCGGGATGTCGGGCTTCATGACCGGCCGCTCGACCGCCAACCTGCTCACCCGCACCACCGCGGTGCTCACCGCCTGTTTCTTCGGCACCAGCATCGCGCTGGCGGTGATCGCGGCGCACAACCGCGCGCCGACGTCGGTGATCGATCAATCGGCGCCCGTGCAACCCGCGCCGGCAACGCCCGTGGCGCCGAAGGCTCCGGCGACTCCGGCGCCTCCGACCGCGCCGACCACGCCGACCGCGCCCCCCGGGCCGGCGGCGCCGCTGACGAAATGACGCGTTCGCGTCGGCGATCTCCCATCGGCGCGTCCGATATTTTTCAGGCGCACGACGGTATTTGGTTGACTTCGCGTTGCCATAGGCCCATCTAAGCCGCGTCCATTCTCGCGATCGCGCGAAGCGCGGCGGATTCCGGTCCCTAGCGCCCCCAATTTCGAGAAATCACCCAACGAACGGCACCTCGGTTTCGCGCGGGGTAAGCCAAAATCACGGGCCGCCGCGCCTGCGCGTTCGGCCGCATCGATAGAAAGCATTAACACAGTGACTCTTTCCTTTTCCGAGCTCGCTCTCGTCGAGCCGATCCAGCGCGCGTTGCGCGCGGAAAGCTATGAACGCCCGACGCCGATCCAGGCGCAGGCGATTCCCCATCTCCTCGCCGGGCGCGATCTGCTCGGCATCGCCCAGACCGGCACCGGCAAGACGGCGGCCTTTGCGCTGCCGATCCTGCAGCGCCTGGCGGCCAATCGTGTGCCGGCGCCGCGCCACTCCATGCGCGCGCTCGTCCTGACGCCGACGCGCGAGCTGGCGCTGCAGATCGCCGACAGCTTCCGCGCCTATGGCCGGCACCTGGGCTTGCGCACCGCCGTGATCTTCGGCGGTGTGGGGCAGGGGCCGCAGGTCGATGCGCTGCGCCGCGGCATCGACGTTCTCGTCGCCACGCCCGGCCGGCTCCTCGACCTGCATCGGCAGGGCCATGTCCGCTTCGACGGCGTGACGGCCTTCGTCCTCGACGAGGCCGACCGCATGCTCGATATGGGCTTCATCCACGACATCCGGCGCATCGTGCCGCTGCTGCCGAAATCGCGGCAGTCGCTGCTGTTCTCGGCCACCATGCCGGGCGAGATCGGCCGGCTCACCGGCACGCTGCTCAAGGACCCGGTGCGCGTCGAAGTGACGCCCGCCGCCACCACGGTCGAGCGCATCGACCAGCGCGTGATGTTCGTCGACGCCAACAACAAGCGGGCGCTGCTCGCCGCGCTGCTCGGCGACCGCTCGATCGCCCGCGCGCTGGTCTTCACCCGCACCAAGCAGGGCGCCAATCGCGTCGCCGAAGGCCTGACGAAGGGTGGAATCCATGCCGAGGCGATCCACGGCAACAAGTCGCAGGGCGCGCGCCAGCGGGCCCTCGGCAATTTCCGCGACGGCCGGACGCGCGTGCTGGTGGCGACAGATATCGCGGCGCGCGGCATCGATATCGACGGCATCACCCATGTCATCAATTTCGAGCTGCCGAACGTGCCCGAGAGCTATGTCCATCGCATCGGCCGCACTGCGCGCGCCGGCGCCGATGGCATCGCCATCTCGTTCTGCGACCGGTCGGAGAAGGCGTACCTGCGCGAGATCGAAAGGCTGACGCGGCACAAGATCGCGGTCGCGGAGCATGCGTTTCGCGCGCTGGCGGGCGAGGGCAGGAACGCTCAAGCCGCGCGTCCGACCGGCGCCAACGGCCACGGCCATTCGCAGGGCGGGCACAATAGCCACCATGGCAATGGCGGACAGAACGGCGGCTGGAACTTCGGCCACCGCCGGCATTCGCGACGCGCCCGCGGTCAGGGTCACGCCCACGGCCATTCGCAAGGCCGTTCGCCGACGCACGTGAATTAAGGCGTCATTGCGAGCTGTGTCACGACGAAGCAATCCGGCAGTTGCGGGCGGTTGGATTGCTTCGCTTCGCTCGCAATGACGGCTGCGTCGAACGACGCATACCCACCATCTCGCCCGAGTCGGTGCTTTCCGTTTGCGCCCGGGCTGGGGTGCTGTATGGTGAAATTCCATGACGCGGTTCATATTCATCACCGGCGGCGTGGTCTCCTCTCTCGGCAAGGGTCTTTCGGCGGCGGCGCTCGGCGCGCTGCTCCAGGCGCGCGGTTTCCGCGTCCGACTCCGCAAGTTCGACCCCTATATCAACGTCGATCCGGGCACCATGAGCCCGTATCAGCACGGCGAGGTCTATGTCACCGACGACGGCGCCGAAACCGACCTCGATCTCGGGCATTACGAGCGCTATACCGGCGTCGCCGCGCGGAAGAGCGACAGCCAGACCACCGGCCGCATCTATTCGACGGTGATCAGCCGCGAGCGCCGCGGCGAGTATCTCGGCGCCACCGTCCAGGTCATCCCCCACGTCACCGACGCCATCAAGGAGGCGATCCAGGCCGAGCTCGACGGCGAGGACTTCGTGCTGTGCGAGATCGGCGGCACGGTCGGCGACATCGAGGGCCTGCCGTTCCTCGAGGCGATCCGCCAGCTCGGCAACGAGCTCGGACGCGCGCGCACCCTGTTCATCCACCTGACCCTGGTGCCCTATATCCCCTCGGCCGGCGAGCTCAAGAGCAAGCCGACCCAGCACAGCGTCAAGGAGCTGCTGGGCCTCGGCATCCAGCCCGACATCCTGCTCTGCCGCTGCGACCGCGAGATTCCCGAGAGCGCGCGCCGGAAGATCGCACTGTTCTGCAACCTGCACGAGGAGCGCGTGATTCCGGCGCTCGACGTCGACACCATCTACGACGTGCCGATGGCCTACCACGCGCAGGGCCTCGACCGCGAGGTCTGTCGCCATTTCGGCCTCGACGCGCGCGAGCCCGACCTGTCGCGCTGGCAGGACATCGTGACGCGCATCCGCAAGCCCGAGGGCAACGTCACCATCGCCGTCGTGGGCAAGTACACGCATCTGCCCGACGCCTACAAGTCGCTGAGCGAGGCGCTGACCCACGGCGGCATCGCCAACAACGTCGGCGTCAAGTTCGATTGGCTCGACAGCGAAATCTTCGAGAAGGACGACGCCGTGAGCTCGCTCGAAGGCGTGCACGGCATCCTGGTGCCGGGTGGATTCGGCGAGCGCGGCAGCGAAGGCAAGATCGAGGCGGCCAGATTCGCGCGCGAACGGAAAGTGCCGTATTTCGGCATCTGCTTCGGCATGCAGATGGCGGTGATCGAGGCGGCGCGGCACCTGGCCGGCCTCAACGGCGCGGGCTCGACCGAGTTCGGGCCCTGCGCCGAGCCGGTGATCGGCCTGATGACCGAATGGATGAAGGGCAACCAGCTCGAGAAGCGCAAGGCCAACGGCGATCTCGGCGGCACCATGCGCCTCGGCGCCTATCCGGCGAGGCTCATGCCCGGGTCGCGCGTGGCCTCGATCTACGGCACCACCGAGATCCGCGAGCGCCACCGCCACCGATACGAGGTCAACATCAACTACAAGGCGCAGCTCGAGAAGACCGGGATGCGGTTCTCCGGCATGTCGCCCGACGGCGAGCTGCCCGAGATCATCGAGTTCTCCGACCATCCCTGGTTCATCGGCGTCCAGTTCCACCCCGAGCTCAAATCCAAGCCCTTCGATCCGCATCCGCTGTTCACCTCGTTCATCAAGGCGGCGGTAGAGCAGAGCCGGCTGGTTTAATTCCCGCCGCGGCGATCGGAAACGCGGAAAACGTCGTCTCGGCGCTGCGCGGCCGCGAGGAATTTGCGTTGCTCGTTCTCCGTGTCCTCCTTGTCTCCGTGGTGTATAAGGTCCGGCCATGACCGCGCCGCGCCACGTCCATATCGGGAATATCACGCTGGGGAACGACCGGCCGCTGGCGCTGATCGCCGGTCCCTGCGTGCTCGAAAGCCGCGCGCACGCCATGGAGATGAGCCACGCGCTGGTCGAGCTCACCGGCCGGCTCGGCATCGGCTTCATCTACAAGACCTCTTTCGACAAGGCGAACCGGACGTCGGGCGAGAGCCCGCGCGGCATGGGCCTCGAAGCCTCGCTGCCGATCCTCGCCGAAGTGCGCGAGAAATACGGCTGTCCGGTGCTGACCGACGTGCACGCGCCCGAGCAGTGCGCGCCGGTCGCCGAGGCCGTCGACGTGCTGCAGATTCCGGCGTTTCTCTGCCGTCAGACCGATCTGCTCGTGGCGGCGGCGAAAACCAAGCGCGCCATCAACGTCAAGAAAGGCCAGTTCCTGGCGCCGGGTGACATGAAGAACGTCGCGGCGAAAATCTCCAAGGCCGGCAACGACAATATCCTGCTATGCGAGCGCGGCGTGTCGTTCGGCTACAACACGCTGGTCTCCGACATGCGGTCGCTGCCGATCATGGCCGAGACCGGCTATCCGGTGGTGTTCGACGCGACGCACTCGGTACAGCAGCCGGGCGGGCAGGGCGACCGGAGCGGCGGCGAGCGGCGATACGTGCCCATCCTGGCACGTGCGGCCGTGAGTGTAGGCGTCGCCGCCGTATTCATGGAGACCCACCAGGATCCCGACCGCGCGCCCTCCGACGGACCCAATATGGTCCGTCTCAAGGACATGCCGGCGCTGCTGCGGCAATTGATCGCATTCGACAAACTCGCCAAGTTCGACGGGAGCGCATGAAACGCGGAGATCTCGTATCCCGTTCCGATGATCGGGCCGACGCAAGCGTCCGACGCATCACCCCCTCCGTAACCCTCCCCCCTCGCGGGGGAGGGAAGGGTGGGGGACGATTTGCGTGTCAGGCTCGTCTATCGTCGGAGTAATCGAATGTCCGCCATCACCGATATCACTGCGCGCGAGATTCTCGACAGCCGCGGCAACCCCACCGTCGAGGTCGATGTCACGCTCGAAAGCGGCGCCAAGGGCCGCGCCGCGGTGCCGTCGGGCGCTTCGACCGGCACCCACGAGGCCGTCGAGCTGCGCGACGGCGACAAGAAGCGCTACGGCGGCAAGGGCGTGAAGAAGGCGGTCGACGCGGTCAACGGCGAGATCTTCGACGCCGTCTCGGGCCGCGAGGCGACCGACCAGGCCGGCCTCGACCGCACCCTGATCGAGCTCGACGGCACGCCCAACAAGGCGCGGCTCGGCGCCAACGCTATCCTCGGCGTGAGCCTGGCCTGCGCCAAGGCGGCGGCGGTCGAGCTCGGCCTGCCGCTCTACCGCTATGTCGGCGGCGTCGACGCCGCGCTGCTGCCGGTGCCGATGATGAACGTCCTGAACGGCGGCGTGCACGCCGACAATCCGATCGACATCCAGGAATTCATGGTCGTGCCGGTCGGCGCGCCCACCGTCGCCGAGGCGGTCCGCATCGGCGCCGAGGTCTTCCAGGCGCTCAGGAAGGCGCTCAAGGACAAGGGCCACAACACCAATGTCGGCGACGAGGGCGGCTTCGCGCCGAACCTGCAGTCGGCCGACGAGGCCCTGTCGTTCATCATGCGCGCGATCGAGGCGGCGGGCTATCGGCCGGGCGAGCAGGTGGCGCTGGCGCTCGATCCGGCCTCGAGCGAATTCTTCAAGGACGGCAAATACAGGATGGAAGACAAGACGCTCGACGCCGCCGCCATGGTCAGGTTCTACGAGGGCCTGGTCGCGCGCTATCCGATCCTGTCGATCGAGGACGGCATGGCCGAGGACGACTGGGCCGGCTGGAAGGCGCTCACCGCGGCGCTCGGCGGCAAAATCCAACTCGTCGGCGACGACATCTTCGTCACCAATCCCCAGCGCCTCGCCCGGGGCGTCGAGCAGGGCGTCGGCAACGCCATTCTGATCAAGGTCAACCAGATCGGTTCGTTGACCGAGACGCTCGAGACCATGGCGCTGGCGCGCCGCGCCGGCTACGCCGCGGTGATGTCGCACCGCTCCGGCGAGACCGAGGACGCGACCATCGCCGACCTCGCCGTCGCCACCAATTGCGGCCAGATCAAGACCGGCTCGCTGGCGCGGTCCGACCGGCTCGCCAAGTACAATCAGCTGCTGCGCATCGAGGAGCAGCTCGGCGCAGCCGCGCGCTATCCCGGCCGCGCCGCCTTCCGGCGTTAGCCGCGCATCACGGCCACAGCAGCTGCCGCGGTTCGCGCAGCGCGACCCCGCCCGACGACAGGCGGCCTTCGAGCCCCGCCGCGTCGGCCATGGCGATCAACTCGCGGGCACGCGCCATCACCTGCATCACCATGGCATGGGTCGTGCCGCGGCTGTCGTTGAAGGCGACGACGTTGAGGCGCTTGCCGGTCACCTCCTCGATCGCGTCGCAGATGAACGGTTCGAGCATCTGGGCGTCGGCGGTGCGCAGGGCACCCATGATGCAGCGGCGACCGTCGCTGGTCTCGAGCACGCGTTTGACCCAGCGGGTTTCGTCCGCAATGAGGCCGATCGCCCGGTCAATCCTGGCGATCGCCTCGCTCCGTCGATAACTGTTTCCATCGAATGGCATAGGTCGACTCCGATCACTCCCCCGGAAGCCGAACGCCGGCGGCGGGGCGGAAGTTCCCTCAAATCGCACGAACGCAGCCGCTGAGATTCGTTCGCAGATTCGGCCGAAGACTCGTTGATTCATCATCGAGGAATCGGATTTCATTTGACCCGGCGACTCGGCCGTGATTCAAACGAGTCGTCATGGACGTGCTCTACGCCTTGCGCGCCCGCGCGCGGCAGATCGTCGGCCCGGTGCTCGGCATCACGCTGTGCGCCTATTTCGCCTACCACCTGGTCGAAGGCGACCGCGGCCTGTTGGCGCTGTGGAACCTGCAGACCCAGGTGCGCGACGCCGAGGCGACGTTGGCGCGGCTGCAGGCCGAACGCGCGCCGCTGGCGCATCGCGTCGCCATGCTGCGCGGCGACCATCTCGATCGCGACTACCTCGACGAGCAGGTGCGTGCGATGCTCGATTACGCTGCGCCCGACGAGCTCGTCATCGACGACGGTTCCTCGGGCGCCCAAGCCCGATAGCGCGCCTCGGCCGGCGCGGCCGACTCGTGCGCCAACAGCGGCGCGCGGAATAAATGCCTGCCGCGGCCGACGATGCGGTATGCGGCGCTTGCGGAAGGTCCGGAATGCGACCGTCCAGCGGCAGGCTTTTCAGGTCTCTTAACCGGAATTCAGTTATGTTTCGATTTGCCTTGTATAACAATCGTTTGTAAAGAGTTCGGTTGCAATATGCGCGCCGGCTGAGTAGGGATTCCGGTGGATCGCCGCAGCCGCCGCGCGGCGGTTCGAAGAAACCCGGGAGACACCATGGCCGTAGCCGCCAAGCGCAAGCCCAAATCCCGCCCCGACGAACCTGTCGAAGCCGAGGTTTCCGCCGAAAAGCTGCTCGATCTCTACCGCCGCATGTTGCTCATCCGCCGCTTCGAGGAGAAGGCGGGGCAGATGTACGGCATGGGCCTGATCGGCGGATTCTGCCACCTCTATATCGGCGAGGAGGCCGTGGTCACCGGCGCCATGGCCGCGGTCGAACAAGGCGACACCGTCATCACTGCCTATCGCGACCACGGCCACATGCTCGCCTGCGGCATGGATCCGAAAGGCGTCATGGCCGAGCTCACCGGCCGCCGCACCGGCTATTCCAAAGGTAAGGGCGGCTCGATGCACATGTTCTCGCGCGAGAAGAATTTCTTCGGCGGCCATGGCATCGTCGGCGCCAGCGTGCCGATCGGCACCGGTCTCGCTTTCGCGCACCGCTACCGCAACGACGGCCGCGTCGCGCTCGTCTTCCTCGGCGACGGCGCGATGAACCAGGGCCAGGTCTACGAAAGCTTCAACATGGCGGCGCTATGGAAGCTGCCGGCGGTCTATATCATCGAGAACAACCGCTACGGCATGGGCACGTCGGTGTCGCGCTCCTCGGCTTCGCCCAATCTCTTCGGCCGCGCCGCGCCGTTCGGCATCCCCGGCTATCAGACCGACGGCATGAACGTGCTCGCGGTGATGGCCGCGGTGCAGGAGGCCGTCGATTATGCGCGCAGCGGCAAGGGCCCCTACATCCTCGAGATGCTGACCTATCGTTATCGCGGCCACTCGATGTCCGATCCGGCGAAATACCGCACCAAGGACGAAGTCAGCCGTATGCGCCAGGAGCACGACCCGATCGACCAGGTGCGCAAGCGCCTGCTCGACGGTGGGCTCGCCGACGAGGGCCAGCTCAAGGCGATCGACGGCGAGATCAAGGCGCAAATCACGGAGGCAGCGGACTTCGCGCAGCAGAGCCCCGAGCCCGATCCCAGCGAACTGTGGACCGACGTCTACGGCGACGAGGTCGAGGCGTAAGCCATGGTCGACATCCTGATGCCGGCGCTCTCGCCGACCATGACCGAGGGCAAGATCGCCAAGTGGCACAAGAAGGTCGGCGACGCTGTCAAGGCAGGCGACATCCTCGCCGAGATTGAGACCGACAAGGCGACCATGGAGTTCGAGGCGGTCGACGAGGGCACGCTCGCCGAGATCCTGGCGCCCGAAGGCACCGAGCACATCGCCGTCAACGCGCCGATCGCGCGCATTGCCGACGAAGGCGAGGCGGCCAAGCCGGCAGGGGCACCGCAACCGAAGACGATGCCGACTGTTGCATCCACCCCCACCCAAAATCTCCCGTCTCGGGGGGCAGCGTCGGGGAAGGGGACGGCCGAAACGCCGCCGCCGCAAGTGGCGCCGCCGCCCAGACCCGCGCCCGCACCGCGCGTTGCGCGCGAGGCCGAATGGTCCGGCGCGACCACCACGATGACGGTGCGTGAGGCGCTGCGCGACGCCATGGCCGAGGAGATGCGCCGCGACGACCGCGTCTTCCTGATCGGCGAGGAGGTCGCCGAATACCAGGGCGCCTACAAGGTCAGCCAGGGCCTGCTCGAGGAATTCGGCGCTCGCCGCGTCATCGACACGCCGATCTCGGAGCATGCCTTCGCCGGTCTCGGCGTCGGCGCGGCGATGGCGGGCTTGCGGCCGATCGTCGAGTTCATGACCTGGAATTTCGCCATGCAGGCGACCGACCAGCTGGTCAATTCGGCGGCCAAGACGCGCTACATGTCGGGCGGGCAGATGAGCTGCCCGATCGTCTTCCGCGGCCCCAACGGCGCGGCGGCGCGGGTCGCGGCGCAGCACAGCCAGGAATACGGCTCGTGGTACGCGCATGTGCCCGGCCTCAAGGTCATCGCGCCCTACAGCGCCGCCGACCACAAGGGCCTGCTCAAGGCCGCGATCCGCGATCCCAACCCGGTGATCTTCCTCGAGAACGAGATTCTCTACGGCACCAGCTTTCCGGTGCCGAACGATCCCGATCTCATCGTGCCGATCGGCCGCGCCCGCATCGTCCGCCCCGGCGAGCACGTCACCATTACCGCCTATTCGCGCATGGTCGAGGTCGTCGAGCGCGCCGCCGAGGCGCTCGCGGGCGAAGGCATTTCGGCCGAGGTCATCGATCTCAGGACGCTGCGGCCGCTCGACATCGACACCGTGGTCGAAAGCGTCAAGAAGACCAACCGGCTGGTCTCGGTCGAGGAGGGCTGGGCCTTCGCCGGCATCGGTGCCGAGATCGCGGCGCAGATCATGGAGCACGCCTTCGATTGGCTCGACGCGCCGCCGGTGCGCGTCTCCGGCAAGGACGTGCCGATGCCTTACGCCGCCAATCTCGAGCGCATGGCCCTGCCGCAGCCCGACGACGTGATCGCCGCGGCCAAGGCCGCGGCCTATCGCTGAGGCCGCCGATGCCGACGCAGATCCTGATGCCGGCGCTGTCGCCCACCATGACCGAGGGCAGCCTCGCCAAATGGCACAAGAAGGAGGGCGACACGGTCAAGGCGGGCGACGTCCTCGCCGAGATCGAGACCGACAAGGCGACGATGGAATTCGAGGCGGTCGACGAGGGTACGCTCGGGCGCATCCTGGTGCCCGAAGGCACCCAGCACGTGCAGGTCAATCAGCCGATCGCGGTCATCCTCGGCGAAGGCGAAAGCGCTTCCGACATCAAGGTGCCGCCGGCGGCGAAGCCTGCACCCGCGCTGGCACCCAAGCCTGAAGCGAAGGCATCGTCGCCGAGGTCCAGCCCCACCCCAACCGTCCCCCCGCGAGGGGGAGGGAGGGGGGCAATGTCAGTTCCGGCCGCGCCGGCGCCGCGTCCCGCCGCGCCGCTGCCACCGCCTACCGGCGCCCGTATCTTCGTCAGCCCACTGGCGCGACGGCTGGCGCGCGAGGCGCGGCTTGACCTCGCGAATTTGCGCGGCAGCGGTCCGCACGGGCGCATCGTCAGGGCCGACGTTGAAGCCGCCGTCGCCCGCGGCGGCGCACCGGGGGCGGGCGTCGTCGCGCCGTCCTTCCCCAAGGAGCGCATCGTCGCCGAGGCCGGCAACATTCCCTATGTCGAGATTCCGCTCACCGGCATGCGGCGCGCCATCGCCACGCGCATGGCGCATTCAATGGCGACGGCGCCGCATTTCTTCCTGACCGTCGATTGCGAGATCGATGCGCTGCTGAAAGCGCGGCAGGAGATCAACGACACGCTGGGCGAGAAGATCTCGATCAACGATTTCGTGGTTCGCGCCGCGGCCCTGGCGCTGCGTCAGGTGCCGGTCGCCAATGCCTCCTATACCGACGGCGCGATCCTGCGCTGGAGCGTGGTCGACATCGCCGTCGCGGTGGCGCTCGCCGACGGCCTGATCACGCCGATCGTCAAGAACGCCGACCAGAAGCGCGTGCCGCAGATTTCGGCCGAAATGCGCGACCTGAGCCAGCGCGCGCGGCAGGGCAAGCTCAAGCTCGCCGAGTTCCAGGGCGGCACCTTCACGATCTCCAATCTCGGCATGTACGGCATGCGCGAATTTACCGCGGTGATCAATCCGCCGCAGGCCTGCATCCTGGCGGTCGGCGCCGGCGAGGAGCGGCCGGTGGCACGCCACGGCGGCCTCGCCGTCGCGCATGTGATGAGCTGCACGCTCGCCTGCGACCACCGCGTCCTCAACGGCGCCGAAGGCGCGCAATGGCTGCAGGCCTTCAAGAAGCTGATCGAGGCGCCGGCGGCGCTGCTGGTTTAGATGATCGAGATCAATCCCCTTCGCCCCGCTTTCGGTAAGGCTCGGCAGCGCCTCGCCGAGCGGAACCAACCCTCTCCCCGGAGGCGGGCGAGAGGCAACGGCGAGGGGGATATGGGCGACCGCGCCCGGGTTCCGCTTCAGGAGAACGCATGGCCGATACTTCCTTCGACGTGATCGTCATCGGCGGCGGACCCGGCGGCTATGTGGCCGCCATCCGCGCCGCGCAACTCGGCATGAAGACCGCGGTGGTCGAGCGCGAGCACCTGGGCGGCATCTGCCTCAACTGGGGCTGCATCCCGACCAAGGCGCTGCTGCGCTGCTCCGAGATCTCGCATCTGCTGAGCCGTCTCGGCGACTACGGCTTTTCGGCCAAAGAGATTTCGTTCGACTTCAAGAAGATCGTCGAGCGCTCGCGCAAGGTGGCGAACCAGCTTTCCGCCGGCGTCGGATTCCTGATGAAGAAGAACAAGGTCGCGGTGTTCGACGGCAGCGCTGCGTTGGCCGGCAAAGGCAAGGTCAGGGTCAGCGGCAAGACCGGCGCCGAGCTTGCGGCGAAGCACATCATCGTTGCCACCGGCGCGCGAGCGCGTTCGCTTCCGGGCCTCGAGCCCGATGGCAAGCTGGTGTGGACCTACAAGGAGGCGATGGTGCCGCCGACCATGCCGAAGTCGCTGCTGGTCGTCGGCTCCGGCGCCATCGGCATCGAGTTCGCCAGCTTCTACCGCAATCTCGGCTGCGAGGTGACGGTGGTCGAGGTTTTGGACCGCATCCTGCCGGTCGAGGACGAAGAGATCTCGGCCTTCGCGCGCAAGAGCTTCGAGAAGCAGGGCATGAAGATCCACACCTCGGCGGCGGTGAAGGCGCTCAAGAAGAACGCGAACGACGTGACTGCCACCGTCGAGGCGCAGGGCAAGAGCTTCGAGGTCAAAGCCGAGCGCGTGATCCTCGCGGTCGGCATCGTCGGCAACGTCGAGAACATCGGCCTCGAAGGCACCAAGGCCAGGGTCGAGAAGACCCACGTCGTCGTCGATCAATGGATGGCGACCGGCGAGCCCGGCGTCTACGCTATCGGCGACGTCGTCGGCCCGCCCTGGCTGGCGCACAAGGCGATGCACGAGGGCGTACTGTGCGTCGAGCGCATCGCCGGCCTCAACACCGTGCATCCGCTGGACGTCAGGAACGTGCCCGGCTGCACCTATTGTCGGCCGCAGGTGGCGAGCATCGGTTTGACTGAAAAAGCCGCCAAGGCCGCCGGCCACCCGGTCAAAGTCGGCCGCTTCCCCTATATCGGCAACGGCAAGGCGATCGCGCTCGGCGAGCCCGAAGGCATGATCAAGACCGTTTTCGACGCCAAGACCGGCGAGCTGCTCGGCGCGCACATGATCGGCGCCGAGGTCACCGAGCTGATCCAGGGCTATGCGATCGCGCGGAACTGCGAGAGCACCGAGCAGGAGCTGATGAGCACCATCTTTCCGCATCCGACGCTCAGCGAGATGATGCACGAGACGGTGCTTGAAGCCTATGGCCGCGCCATCCACATCTGACGCCATGAACCGGCCCGCGCTGCGCCATCCTGAGAAGGCGCACAAGCCCGATCAGCCGTCGCCGCCCAAGCCGGCCTGGATCCGCGTCAAGGCGCCGGTCTCGCGCGAATACATCGAGACGCGCGACCTGATGCGCGCGCTCCGCCTCAACACCGTCTGCGAGGAGGCGGCCTGCCCCAACATCGGCGAGTGCTGGAAGCACAGGCACGCGACGGTGATGATCCTGGGCGCCGTCTGCACCCGCGCCTGCGCCTTCTGCAACGTCGCCACCGGCAGGCCCGGCGCGCTCGATCCGCACGAGCCCGAGCACGTCGCCGAAGCCGTCGGCAGGCTCGGCCTCCGTCACATCGTCGTCACTTCGGTCGATCGCGACGACCTGCCCGACGGCGGCGCCGGGCAATTCGTACGCACCATCGCGGCCATCCGGAGCGAGGCGCCGGCGACCACGATCGAGGTGCTGACGCCCGATTTCCTCAAGAAGGACGGCGCGGTCGAGGCGGTGGTCGCGGCCAGGCCCGACGTCTACAACCACAACCTCGAGACCGTGCCGCGGCTCTATCGCACGGTGCGGCCGGGCGCGCGCTATTCCGCGTCGCTCGAATTGCTGGCGCGGGTGAAGCGGCTCGATCCGGCGATGTTCACCAAGTCGGGGCTGATGGTGGGGCTCGGAGAGACGCTGGCCGAGGTCGAGGCGGTGATGGACGACCTGCGCGCGGCCGAGGTCGATTTCCTCACCGTGGGCCAGTATCTGCAGCCGACGGCGAAGCACCATGCCGTCGCGCGCTTCGTGCCGCCCGCCGAGTTCGACGCGCTGAAGCAGGCGGCGTTCGCCAAGGGCTTTCTGATGGTCTCGGCGTCGCCGCTGACGCGCTCGTCCTATTTCGCCGGCGACGATTTCGTCAAGCTGCGTCAGGCGCGCGCCGCCAAACTCGCGGCCACGCTCTGAGCCGATGCCCACCCATGCCGAGCAGCGGCTGCTGCCCTACGATCCGGAGCAGCTGTTCGACCTCGTCGCCGACATCGAGCGCTATCCCGAGTTCCTGCCGTGGTGCGTCGGCGCGCGGGTGCGCGAGCGCCGCGAGGACTTCATCCTCGGCGACCTGCTGATCGGCTGGCGCGTGGTGCGCGAGCGCTTCACGTCCCGTGTCCACCTCTATCGCCCCAGCCGCATCGATGTCGAATACGCCGAAGGGCCGTTCCGCTATCTCGAGAACCATTGGCAGTTCATCGAGCGGCAGGGGGGCACGCTGATCGACTTCCATGTCGATTTCGAGTTCCGCTCGCGCGTACTCACCGGCATCGTCGAGACGGTCTTCACCGAGGCGGTGAAGCGGATGGTGACGGCGTTCGAGAAACGCGCGCGACAGCTCTACGGCGAGCGCTGAGCCGCGCCGCCGGCGAGCAGCGGACCGAGCGTCCGTGCGATGAACGCCGGATCGTCGATGAAGCGGATGCCGACCATGCCGATGCCGAGCCACACGACTTCGGCGTTGAGCGGATTGAGCTTGTCGATGTCGAGCCGGACGCGCTGCTGCTTTTCGAGTTGCGCCACCAGCCGCACTCGCGCGCCGCCCATCGACAGGTCGTAGACCACGCAGTTGATCGCTCCCTCGGGCAGCACCAGGCGCGCCTGCCAGAAGATGTTCTTGCGCTCGTGGGCGCGCCGCTCCTCGGCCTCGCGCGCCTCGCGCTCGGCAGCCTGGCGAATGCGCCACAGTTCGTCGTATTCGAGGCTGTCTCGGTGCGGCAATGGATCGGTCATCTCGCGGCGTTCTTCGGCACCCCGAAGGCTTATCAAGGCCTGATTTTGCCACGTCTTGTCTTGACCGTGGGTTAACCGCTGCGGATGGACGACGCATTTTGCACAGGAATTCATCCGAATTTTAGCGCAATCGTACGGATCGCGATCCGCCTAGCGCTGCCGTCGGTGATTGCCGCGGCTCGCGCGGGCGCGGTAGGCAGCCACCTTGGCGCGATTGCCGCATGTCGCCATGCTGCACCAGCGGCGGACGCCTGCTTTGGTCTTGTCGAGAAAGATCAGCGCACAATCGGGTCCTTCGCAGGCGCGGACGCGGCGGAGATCGGCGCGGCAAATCAGGTCGGCGATGGCCTCGGCGATCGGCTGCAGCAGGTCCTCCGGCGCCGACCAACGCCGTACGCGCGCCCGAAATAGATGGGCTTCGTGCCTGCCGTCGCCAGCCTCGATGCGATCGTAGCTATGACCGCGCGACAAAAGTTGGTTCAGCGGCACGAGTTCGGCGACCGCATCCGGGCGCAATGACCGGCCGGCGTGCCGTTCGATGAAATCGTGCAGCCAAGCGCGCAGGCTGCGCGCCTGCTCGGCGATGCGGTCGAGCTCGCGGGGCCCTTTGGCGCGGAATTGGGCGGCGACCGCGCCGTCTACGCCGCCGGCCTGTTCGAGCCAATCGACGAGATCGGCGCCGTTGCGCAACCACTCGACCCGGACGCCGGCAGGCGTCGCCGCGGTGTTGAGGAAGTCCAGCGCCAGATGGTCGCCGACGAAGCGCGCAGGCGGGCGCGGGTCACGTTCGAGAGGCATGGCCGGAACGTAACCATTAAAAATCGCATTGACAAGTTACAAAATCGGTGTAACCACTTATATGGTTTATAACTGGTGACATATGCCGGTGCTGAAGGCGGTTCGCCGCATGATCGGGCAGGGCCGGGTCTGGCGGCTCGAATGGCCGCTGCGGGCCGCGTGGCGATGCCTGCGGACCTGGTGCGAGCGCGACCGCGACCGGCATTATGTTGCCATACTCGATGATAGCCAGCTCAAGGACCTGGCGCTGACGCGAGCGGAACTGCGGGCCGAGTTGTCGTTGCCGGCGTGGCGGAAGACGCGCCCGGAATAAACGTCGCTAGACCGCCTCGTGCGCTTCGCTCAGGCCGCGGCCGCCGCCCGGGCTCGGGCGCTCCAACGCCACGGTCTTGACCAGGGCGTGAACCGGGCTGCCGACCCTGAGGCCGAGATCGGTGAGCGCGCGTTGGGTTATCCGTGCCCACAGCATCACCGGCTGATCCGGCGTCCCGATGTCGAGCCTGAGGTCGACCAGCGGCCCCTTGTCGGGCGAGATCTCGACGACGCGGCCGGCGAAGGCGTTGCGGATCGACAGGCCGACAGGCGGCGCGTTCGCCAGCACCACGTCGCGCGCGTGAATGCGCAAGCGCAGCGGCGTGCCGAGCGGCAGATCGACATGCGGCACGCGCAGGCGGCCGCCCGGAAAGGCGAGCTCGCTCAGGCCGAAGACCTTGTCGTGGCCGCGCAGCACCGTGCGGATCACCGCGCCGGCCTCGAAGCGGCCGGTGAGCGGTCTGAGGTCGATCCGGCTGGTCAGCGCCTCGACCGTGCCGGTGGCGGCGATTCGGCCGGAGTCCACCAGCACCAGCGTGTCGGCGAGGCGGATGACCTCGTCCATCGCGTGGCTGACATAGACCACCGGAATGTCGAGCACACCGCGTAGCGCGGCGACGAAAGGCAGAATCTCCTCCTTGCGCGCGGCGTCGAGCGCGGCCAGCGGCTCGTCCATCAGCAGCAACCGCGGCTCGGCCAGGATGGCGCGGCCGATGGCGACGCGCTGCTTCTCGCCGCCGGAGAGGTCGCCCGGCCGTCGGCCCAGCAGCTTGCCGAGCCCGAGCAGTGTCACGACGCGGTCGAAGGCGGCGGCGTCGAAGCGCTTGGTGCCGTAGAGCAGGTTGCCCCTGACCGAGTAATGCGGAAACAGGCGGCCTTCCTGGAAGATGTAGCCCAGGCGGCGCTTTTCCGGCGGCAGATCGATGCGGCGCTCGCTGTCGAACAACACCTCGCCACGCACCGCGACCCGCCCGCGCGACGGCGTCAGCAGACCGGCGAGCGCGTTGACGATCGAGGTCTTGCCCGCGCCCGAGCGACCGAAAAGCGCGGTGATACCGGCGGCCGGCGCGGTGAAGCGGGCGGCCAGCGTGAAGTCGCCGAGCCGGGTTTCGATATCGACCTCGATCACGGCGCACCTCGGATACGCCGGTCGAGGCGCCGCGCCACCAGCTCGGAGGCGAGCAGCGCCGCCATCGCCACGATCACGGCGATGACACAGAGGCGAAACGCCGCCGGGTCGCCGCCCGGCTCCTGGGTGAAGGCATAGAGCGCCAGGGGCAGCGTCTGGGTCTCGCCCGGAATGTTGGAGACGAAAGTGATGGTGGCGCCGAATTCGCCGACGCTGCGCGCGAAGCCGAGGATCGCGCCGGTGAGGATGCCGGGCGACATCAGCGGCAGGGTGATGGTCCAGAAGACGCGCGCGCGGCCCGCGCCCAGCGTGCGCGCAGCCGCCTCGAGCCGGCGGTCGACCGCCTCGAGCGACAGCCGCATCGCCCGCGCCATCAGCGGGAAGCCCATCACCGCCGAGGCCAGAGCGGCGCCTTTCCAGGTGAAGGCGACGGTGATGCCGAAACTGTCGTAGAGCCAGGCGCCGATCGGCCCGCGGCGGCCGAACAGTACCAGCAGCACGAACCCGACCACCACCGGCGGCAGCACCAGCGGCAGATGGACGACGCCGTTGAGCAGCTGCCGCCCGACGAATCGCCGCCGCGCCAGGAGCCAGGCGACCAGCAGCGCCGGCGGCAGGCTGCACAGCGTCCCGACGACGCCGACCTTCAGACTCAGCAGCAGCGCCACGCTCTCGACCGGCGTCAGCGTCAGCATGGAGACCTCCCGCGCCGACAATTATATCCGATTGGATACAACGGGCACGCTCGGCAATCGTTACGCCGCCGCGGCGAGGCGCTTGAAGCCGGCGTCGAGATCGGCGATCAGGTCGCCGAGATCCTCGAGTCCGGCGTGGACCCGCAAGGTCGGACCGGTTTGCCACGGCGTCGCGGTGCGCAGGTGCTCGGGATAGACCGGCACCAGCAGGCTCTCGAAGCCGCCCCACGAGAAGCCCATGCCAAACAGCTCCATGCCGTCGAGCATGGCGTCGACCGCGCGCTTCGGGATGCCGGGCCTCAGCACGAAGCCAAACAGGCCGGAGGCGCCGGTGAAATCGCGCCGCCACAGGCGATGGCCCGGATCCGCCGGCAGCGCGGGGCAGAGCACGCGCTCGACCTCGCGCCGCTTGGCGATCCAGTTGGCGAGCTCGAGCGCGTTCGCCTGATGCTGCTTGAGCCGCACGCCGGCGGTGCGCAGGCCGCGCAGCGCGAGATAGCAGTCGTCGGGCGCGGCGTGGTTGCCCATCAGTGTCGCCGCTTCGCGCACCTTGAGAAAGGTCTCCTCGTCGGCGGCGACGGCCAAGCCCATCATCGCGTCCGAATGGCCGACGATGTATTTGGTGCCGGCGACGACCTCGACGTCGCAGCCGAGCGCCAGCGGCTTGCAGAAAAGCGGCGCCGCCCAGGTGTTGTCGAACACCGTCTTGACGCCGCGCGCCTTGGCCAGCTTGGCGATCGCCGGCGTGTCCTGGACCTCGAAGGTGAGCGAGCCGGGGCTTTCGAGATAGATGAGCCGCGTGTTGGGGCGGATCAGGGCGCCGATGCCTTCGCCGACGGTCGGATTGTAGAACGTGGTCTCGACGCCGAAGCGCGCGAGGAAGTTGTTGCAGAAACCGCGCACCGGTCCGTAGACCGAATCCGTCACCAGGACGTGGTCGCCGGATTCGACGAAGGCGAGGATCGCGGCGAAGCATGCCGCCGCGCCGGAGCAGAAAGCGAGGCCGCGCGCGCCGCCTTCGAGCGCCGCCACCGCCTGCTCGAGCGCGAAGGTGGTCGGCGTGCCGTAGCGGCCGTAGACCACCTGATCGATGCCGTAGCGGTTCTGCTGCGCCCTCTCGAGATCGGCGACGGTCTGATGGATGATGGTCGAAGCGTGATAGACCGGCGGATTGACGACGCCGAAATTGCGCGCCGGATCGCGCCCGGCATGGGCGAGGAGCGTGTCGGGCTTCTTCGATTTGCTTTTCATCGGGTTCTCGCGTTTTCGCCCATCTTGCCCAGAGTTGCGCGGGCGCGGAAGGCGTTTGTGGAGCGCGATTCGCGTAGACAAGCAGGTGTTCAGCCGCCGATGGCGACGCCGATCAGCGTGCCGATGCCATAGGTGACGGCGGCGGCGGCGAGGCCGACGGCAAGCTGCCGGAGGCCCGAGAACAGCACGCCGCGACCGGTAAAGAGCGTGGTACCGGCGCCGATGAGGAACATGGCGATGCCGCTCAGCGCCGCGCCCGCCCACACCGCGGCGGTTCCGCTCAGAGCCGCGAAGGGCAGGATCGGCATCGCCGCGCCCGCGGCGAACAACAGGAACGAGGTCGCGGCCGCGGTCCAGGCCGAGCCGCCCAGCTCCTTCGGATCGAGCCCGAGCTCCTCGCGCGCCAGCGTGTCGAGCGCCGCACCCTTGTCGCCGATGATGCGTTCGGCGAGCAGCTTCGCCTGATGCTCGGTCAGGCCCTTGGCCTGATAGATGAGGGCCAGTTCCTCCTTTTCCTCTTCCGGGAACGTGCGCAGCTCCTCGGCCTCGATCGCGATCTGAGCCTGCGCCAGCTCGCGCGCACTGTTGACCGACAGCCACTCGCCCATCGCCATCGAGCAGGCGCCGGCGATCAGGCCGGCGATGCCGGTCACCAAAACGGCGTGGCTGCTGAGATCGGCGCCGGCGACGCCGGCGATCAGGCTGAGGTTGGACACCAGCCCGTCGTTGGCGCCGAGCACTGCGGCGCGCAAGGCGTTGCTGCCGCCGCGATGGCGGCCTTCGATCTGCGCCAGCTCGCCGCCGGTGAGGCCGCCGCGCGGCGGCCGCGCCAGCGCCTGGACGATGCGCGCATGCGAGCGCTCGTCGGCCGGCAGTCCGGCGGCAGCCGCTTCGGGCTGGGCGTCATACTGCGTGACGTCGCCGCGCTCGAGCGTGTCGATGATCGGCAGCACCGTCTCGACGCCGAAGCGCCGCGCCAGCCAGGCGAGGATGCGCGAGCGCGCGCCCGGCCGCAGCCGCTTGGCGTGGCCGCCGACGCCGCGGATCCGCCGCGTCCAGAATTCGGCATGCGCCTCCTCGACGCCCGCCAGCCGGCGATAGACCTGTTGCAGCCGCGGGTCGGTTTCGGCCTCGGCCAGCGCGCGGTAGAGCGCGGCGCTGTCGACTTCGCCCTGCAGATTGCGGCGATAGCGGCCGAGATCGCTGCTGCGGGGCGGCGGATGCTTGCTCACCGCGCGATTATACCGCCGCCGCTCGTGGCCGAAAGCGAGGGGCAAACGTCGTTGCCGCGACGCACGACGGCTGCCACGGTTTCACGGAAGCCGCCTGTGCTTTCTGCCCATTTCGTGACCAGTTCCGGCGCCGGGGCGCATGGCTGCGCTGCGATAATTCGGTGGCCACCGGCGGGTCACGATTTTGTAATCTCGATTTGGTATTCCGATACTATCGATCGATCGATATAATCCGAGCCATGCTTTCGCCCCTTGTCGTACCGACGCGCCGGCCACGGCGCGGCCCGACCTCGCCGCGCGGCGCCGACACGCGCCGGCGGCTGATCGAGACAGCAATCGAAGTCTTCGCCGCGCACGGCTACGACGGCACCAGCACCCGGCTGCTCGCGGAACGCGCCGGGGTCAACCTGCCGGCGATCCAATACCATTTCGGCAGCAAGGAGGGCCTCTACCGCGCCGTCGTCGGCTACTTCGCCGAGTACATCGAGCGGCAGATGGCGCCGATCGGCGGCCGCGTGAAGGCGGCGTTCGCGGACGGCAAGCCCTCGCGCGCCGCGACGTTGGCGCTGCTTACCGAGCTGCTCGAGGAATTCGTCGCGCTGATCTTCGAGGGCGGCGAAAGGGATACGCGCGCCAGCGTCGAAAGTCGCAAGCTGTTCATCGCCCGAGCCGAGGTCGAGCGATCGGCGGCGCTCGAATCGCTCTACGCCACCATGCGTCGCTGTGTCGGCGAGCCCTGCGCGGCGTTGGTGGCGCGGTTGATCGGCCGCTCACTCAAGGACGAGCAGACCTGGCTGCGCACCGCGGCGATCCTCGGCCAGGCGACGGTGTTCTGCAACAAGCCGGCGGCGCGCACGTTGCGCTGGCGGAACGTCGACCGCGCGCGCGTACGCGCGGTGCAGCGCGTGGTCTGCGAGCATACCCGTGCCATCTTCGCGGAGCGCGGCCGATGAGGCGCAGCGCTCTTGCCGCCGCCGCGGCGCTGTTGCTGGCGTCGTGCGCGGTCGGCCCCGATTTCGAGAAGCCGGCGGCGCCGACTGATGCCGGCTACACGCCGGAGAAGCTCGTCGACACGGCAGCGACCAACGTCGCCGGCGGCGCCGCCCAGCACTTCGCCATCGGCGCCGATATCCCCGGCGAATGGTGGACGTTGTTCCATTCGCCGGCGCTCAATGCCTTGGTGGAGGAGGCGATCAGCCACAACCCCACCATCACCGCGGCGCAGGCCTCGCTGCGCCAGGCGCACGAGAACGTGCTCGCCACCGAGGGCGGGCTGTTTCCGGCCGTCAACGCCGGCTTCAGCCATACGCGCGAGAAATTCAACGGCGCCGCCTTCGGCCAGCCCAACACCCGCGGCTTCTTCTCGCTCAACACCGGCCAAGTCACCGTCAGCTATGCGCCCGACGTGTTCGGCGGCACGCGCCGCCAGGTCGAGGCCTCCGAGGCGGCGGAAACCTTTCAGCGCTTCGAGCTCGAGGCGGCCTATCTGACGCTGACGTCGAACGTGGTCGCCGCCGCCGTGCAGGAGGCGCGGCTGCGCGCGCAGATCGCCGCGACCGAGGACATCATCAAGGCCGACAGCGGCGTGCTCGACCTGCTCAATCATCAGTTCGCGCTCGGCGCCGTGTCGCGCACCGCGGTGCTGCAGCAGGCGGCGACCCTGGCGCAGGTCAAATCGACGCTGCCGCCGCTGCAGAAGCTGCTGGCGCAGGAGCGCGACTTGATCGCCGCGCTCGCCGGTCGCTTCCCGAACCGGCCGCCGTCCCAGACCTTCGATCTGGCGTCGCTGACGTTGCCGCGGGACCTGCCGCTGAGCGTGCCGTCGCGGCTGGTCGCGCAGCGGCCGGACGTGCGCGCGGCCGAGGCGACGCTGCACCAGGCCAGTGCCGAGATTGGCGTCGCCACTGCGAACCTGCTGCCGCAGTTCAGCATCACCGGCGACATCGGCAGCGAGGCGACCGAGATCGGCAGCCTGTTTGCCTCGGGTACGGGCATCTGGAGCATCGCAGCGGGCATCACCCAGCCGCTGTTCCGCGGCGGCACCCTGCTGCACCAGAAGCGCGCCGCCGAAGCCGCCTTCGACGTGGCGGCGGCGCAGTACCGCAGCACGGTGCTGACCGCTGTCCAGAACGTCGCCGACACCCTGCGCGCGCTGCAGTCCGACGCCGACGCGCTGCAGGCGAGCACCGCGGCCGAGCGCGCCGCCGCCGACAGCCTGGCGCTCGCCCAGGACCAGTATCGGCTCGGCGCGGTCAGCTACATCGAACTCCTGAACACCGAAACCACCTATCACCAGGCGCGCATCGCCCTCGTCCAGGCGCAGGCCGCGCGCTTCGCCGATACCGCGGCGCTGTTCCAGGCCCTCGGCGGCGGCTGGTGGAACCGCAGCGACGTTGCCCAGAACCACAGCCGGAACTGAAGCCATGCCGTTCGATCCCCATGACGTGACCCAGCATCTCCGCGGCATGAAGCCGCTCACCAAGCGCATGATCGTCATGCTGGCGTTGGCGGCGGTCGCACTGATCCTGATCTTCGGGTACGAGGCATTCCGCTCGTACATGATCAGCCGCGCGATGCGCGCCTTCGCCAGCCCACCGCAGACGGTCTCCACCGTGGTGGCGACCGAGCAGGCGTGGCAGCCGCAGCTCGAGGCGGTCGGCACGCTGCGCGCGGTCATGGGCGCCGACCTGTCGCTCGAGGTCGCCGGCATCGTCGACCAGATCCATTTCCATTCGGCCGACGACGTCGCCGCCGGCGCCGTCCTGCTGACGCTGCGCTCCGACCAGGACATCTCCCAGCTGCACGCGCTGCAAGCGACCGCCGATCTCGACAGGATCAACCTGGCGCGCGACCAGAAGCAGCTCAAGGTCAACGCCGTCAGTCAGGCGCAGGTCGACACCGACGCGGCCACGCTGCGCAACGCCGAAGCACAGGTCGCGGCGCAGCAGGCGGCGGTCGACAAGAAGACGCTGCGCGCGCCGTTCGCCGGCCATCTCGGCATCCGCCAGGTCGACGTCGGCCAGTATCTCAACGCCGGAACCACGATCGTCACGCTGCAGGCGCTCGATCCCATCTATCTCGACTTCACCCTGCCGCAGCAGGCGCTGGCGCAGATCCGCGAGGGGCAGAAGGTGACGGCGACGGTCGACACATTCCCCGGCGAGACCTTCGCCGGCACCATCACTGCCATCAATCCCAAAGTCGACGTCTCGACCCGCAACGTCCAGGTGCGCGCGACGCTCCCCAACCGCGACCATCGCCTGCTGCCCGGCATGTACGCCAAGGTGGCGGTCGACGTCGGCGCGGTTCAGCGCTACGTCACGCTGCCGCAGACGGCGATCACCTACAATCCGTACGGCAACACGGTGTTCCTGGTCGAGGACAAGGGCAAGGACGCGCAAGGCCATCCTCTCCTCGAGGCGCATCAGACCTTCGTCACCACCGGTCCGACGCGCGGCGACCAGGTCGCGATCCTCAAGGGCATCGACGCCGGCGCCTCCGTGGTTTCCGCCGGCCAGATGAAGCTGCGCAACGGCACGCGGCTGATCGTCAACAACAGCGTGCAGCCGAGCGACAATCCCAGTCCCCATCCGCAGGAAGAGTAGGGGGCAGGACGAGTAGGGGTGGTATGAGCACTATGTCTTGCTGCCTGGCGATCGTCCGCGCCCCCCTCCCATTCCCTCCCCCTCGAGGCGGGAGGGGTAGGGTGGGAGCGTTGCCTTGCACCTGCGCGTCGGATCGTTCCAGGAGCGCACGATGAAATTCACCGATATCTTCATCCGCCGGCCGGTGCTCGCCATGGTGGTGAGCCTGATGATCCTGGTGCTCGGCCTGCGCTCGGTCGGCACGCTGCCGGTGCTGCAGTATCCGCGGACCGAGAACGCCGTGGTAACCGTCACCACGACGTATTACGGCGCCGATCCGGCGGTGGTCGCCGGCTTCATCACGACGCCGCTCGAGAACGCCATCGCCCAGGCCAACGGCATCGACTACATGACGTCGATCAGCCAGATGTCGACCAGCACGATCACCGCCAATCTGCGGCTCAACTACGACGCCGACAAGGCGATGACCGAGATCAACGCCAAGATCACCTCGGTGCTGAACCAGCTGCCGCCTGGCGCGCAGCAGCCGGTGGTCACGATCAAGATCGGCCAGACCTTCGACGCGATGTATATCGGCTTCAAGAGCAACGTGCTCGCGCCGAACCAGATCACCGACTATCTGACGCGCGTCGTGCAGCCCAAGCTGCAGGCGGTGCCCGGCGTGCAGACCGCCGAGATCCTCGGCGGCCGCACCTTCGCGCTGCGGGCCTGGCTCGATCCGGCGAAGCTCGCGGCCTACGGCCTCAGCGCCGCCGACGTGTCGAGCGCGCTGTCGCAGAACGATTACATCTCGGGCATCGGCAACACCAAGGGCCAGATGGTCCAGGTCAATCTCAGCGCCTCGACCAATCTGCACACCGTCGACGAATTCAAGAACCTGGTGCTGAAGCAGTCGGGCGGCGCCATCGTCCGCCTCAAGGACGTCGCCAACGTCACGCTCGGCGCGGACGACTACGACTCCCAGGTCGGGTTCGACGGCCAGCGCGCGGTCTATATCGGCATCCAGGTGGCGCCGTCCGCCAACCTGCTCGACGTCACCAAGGGCGTGCGCGACATCTTCCCGAGCATCCAGAGCCAGCTGCCGCAAGGGCTGCAGGGCACGATCGTCTACGATTCGACCGAGTTCGTGAACGCCGCGATCAACGAGGTGATCCGCACGCTGGTCGAGGCGCTGCTCATCGTCACCGCCGTGGTGTTCGTCTTCCTCGGCTCGGTGCGCTCGGTGGTGATTCCGACGATCGCCATACCGCTGTCGCTGATCGGCACCTTCACGATGATGCAGGTCTTCGGCTTCTCGATCAATCTTCTGACGCTGCTGGCGCTGGTGCTCGCCATCGGCCTCGTCGTCGACGACGCCATCATCGTGGTCGAGAACGTCAACCGCCATCTCGAGGAAGGCATGCGGCCGATGGCGGCGGCGATCCGCGCCGCGCGCGAGCTCGGCAGCCCGATCATCGCGATGACCGTCGTGCTGGTCGCGGTCTACATTCCGATCGGCTTCCAGAAGGGCCTCACCGGCGCGCTGTTCACCGAATTCGCCTTCACCCTGGTCGGCGCGGTTACGGTTTCGGCGGTGGTGGCGCTGACGCTGTCGCCGATGATGACCTCGCGCCTGCTGAAGCCGCACGCCGAGCTCGGCCACGGCTGGCAGGCGCGCTTCACGGATCTGGTCGATCGCACCTTCGCGCGGGTACACGGCGCCTACGAGCGACGCCTGCACGCGAGCCTCGATTTCCTGCCGGTGACCGCGACCCTCGCCGTCATCGTGCTCGGCAGCATCTATTTCCTCTACACCGGCGCCAAGAGCGAGCTGGCGCCGACCGAGGATCAGGGCGTGGTCATCGAGTCGGCACGGCCGGCGCCCGACGCGACACTGCAGCAGAAGCTGCTGTATTCGCGCCAGGTCTACGACACCTTCGTCTCCTATCCCGAGACCGCGCACGTCTTCCAGCTCGACACGCCGAGCCAGAGTCTCGCCGGCATGGTGCTGAAGCCGTGGGACGAGCGATCGCGCACCTCGAATCAGTTGCAGCCGATGCTGCAGCAGCGCCTGAGCCACATCACCGGGATCAACGCCGTCGCCTTCCAGCCGCCGCCGCTGCCCGGCAGTTTCGGCCTGCCGATCCAGTTCGTCATCGAGACGACCGAACCGTTCAACCGCCTCAACACCGTGTCGCAGAATTTCCTGCACGAGGCGCTCAAGAGCGGGCTGTTCATCTTCCTCGACACCGACCTGCGCGTCGATCAGCCGCAGGCGACGGTGATGATCGACCGCGACAAGGCCGCCCAACTCGGTCTCCGGATGAGCGACATCGGCGCGGCGCTGTCGTCGATGCTGGGCGGCGGCTACGTCAACTACTTCGATCTCGAGGGGCGATCCTACAAGGTGATTCCGCAAGTCGAGCAGGCGGCGCGCCTCAATCCCGACCAGCTGCTGCATTATTACATCAAGGCGGCGGACGGTTCGGTGGTGCCGTTGTCGACCGTCGCCCATATCCGGACGGAGGCGATCCCCGAGGCGATCAATCACTTCCAGCAGCTCAACAGCGCCACCATTCAGGGCGTCACCGCGCCCGGCGTCGCCATGGGCGATGCGCTCGCCTCTCTCAAGAATCTCGCCGACCGGACGCTGCCGCCCGGCTACACCATCGATTACGCCGGCACGTCACGGCAGTTCATCCAGGAATCGGGCGGCTTCATCGCCACGTTCGCCTTCGCCCTCATCATCATCTTCCTGGCGCTGGCGGCGCTGTTCGAAAGCTTCCGCGATCCGCTCATCATCCTGGTCTCGGTGCCGATGTCGATCGCCGGCGCGCTCATCTTCATCAGCATCGGCATCGGCGGCGCGACGCTCAACATCTACACCGAGGTCGGCCTGGTCACGCTGATGGGCCTCATCAGCAAGCACGGCATCCTGATCGTCGATTTCGCCAACGTGCTGCAGCGACAGGGCCGGTCGAAGCGCGAGGCGATCGAGCAGGCGGCCGGCATCCGGCTGCGGCCCATCCTCATGACCACGGCGGCGATGGTGCTGGGCGTGGTGCCGCTGATCATCGCTTCCGGCGCCGGCGCCGTGTCGCGCTTCCAGATGGGCCTGGTGATCTCGTCGGGCATCGCCATCGGTACGCTCTTCACGCTGTTCGTCGTGCCGGCGGTCTACATGCTGCTCGCGGCGGATCATTCCAAGGCGGCCGAGACCCAGGCCGGCATCGCGCCGCCCGAGCCCGAGGGTGTGTAACGGCAGGCCGCTTGAACGACGACGGCCGTCCGCGTAACGCTTGCGCGGTGCCCAGGCCGCCAAAGGGGGCTCCATGAGCGAAGCGATCATCGTCGGCCGCGGTCCGGCCCAGGGCCGCACCGCCACCATCGTCTACATCTTGTATCTCGTCGGCCTGATCGTTCCGGTGACGCACCTGGTCGGGGTGATCGTCGCCTATGTCTATCGCAACGACGGTCCCGATTGGGTGCGGACGCATTACCGATTCCAGATCCGAACCTTCTGGATCGGACTCCTCTATGCCGCGATCGGTTTCGTCACGCTGCACATGCTGGTCGGCGGGCCGATCCTCTTCCTGACGCTGATCTGGTTCATCGTCCGCTGCGTCAAGGGCCTGAAGGCCGTCGGTCGCGCCGAAGCCTGCGGCAACGTCGCCAGCTGGCTGTGGTGAAGGGCGTCAGCCTGCGCCGGTCTCGACCGGCGTGTCGCCGGGCAGGCCCCATTCCGACCACGAGCCGTCGTAGACCGCCGGCTCCGGCCAGCCCAGGAGATAGATGGCGAAGGCGAGCGCCGACGCGGTGACGCCCGAGCCGCAGGTCGTCGCCGTCGGCTTCGCCGGATCGACGCCGGCGGCACGGAATCGCGCCGCGAGGGCGTCGGCCGGCAGCACCGTGCGCGTGGCCTTGTCGATGAGCTGGTCCGAAGGGAGCGACAAACTCCCCGGAATGTGGCCGCCGCGCAGGCCGGCGCGTGGCTCGGGCGCGGTGCCGGCGAAGCGGCCGGCGCTGCGCGCGTCGATCACCTGCTCGCGCTTCGATCGGAGGTTCGCCAGCATCTGCGCCTTGTCGCGCACGCGGCTCCGGTCGAGCCTCGCGTCGAATGGGGCCGGCGGGAACTTCGGCACCGCGGCGGTCACCGGCCGGCTCTCGGCCAGCCACTTGGGCAGGCCGCCGTTGAGCACGGCGACGTCCTTGTGGCCGAAGACGCGCAGCGTCCACCACACGCGCGGCGCCGAGCTCAAGCCGAAGGCGTCGTAGACCACGATCTTGTGCTCGCTGCCGACGCCGAGCCTCGCCATCATGCGCGCGAAGGTCGGCGCGTCGGGCAGCATGTGTGGCAGCGGATTGGCGGCGTCCTTGATTTCCTCGATATCGAAGAAGATCGCGCCCGGAATGTGGCGCTGCCGATAAAGCTCGGGGCCGCTCGGGCTGACGCCGGGCAGCGTGAAGGTGCCGTCGAGGATGCGCAGCTTCGGATCGTCGAGATGTGCCGCGAGCCACGCGGTCTCGACCAGCGCCTCGGGATGCGCGTAGCTCAAGCGCACATCTCCGCGGACGTCACAGCCGGGTCAGGCCGGGGCATGACGGTGACGCGAGCGATGCAACGGCATCGAGTTACTCCTCCGGTATCCAGCTCGGCACCGGAAGCTTACGCTCCTTGAGGAACTTAGGATTGAACAGCTTCGACTGATAGCGCGTGCCGTAATCGGCGAGGATGGTGACGACGGTGTGCCCGGGGCCCAGCTCCTTCGCTGCCTTGATCGCGCCGACGATGTTGATGCCCGACGAGCCGCCGAGAATCAGCCCTTCCTCGGTGACGAGGTCGAACAGCACCGGCAGCATCTCCTCGTCGGTGACCTGGAACCAGCCGTCGAGCGGCGCGCCCTCGAGATTCTTGGTGATGCGGCCCTGGCCGATGCCTTCGGTGATCGAATTGCCCTCGGCCTTCAACTCGTGCCGCGCGTACCACGAATAGATCGCCGAGCCCAAGGGATCGGCGAGATAGATCTTCACCTTGCGGCTGAATTCCTTGAGCGCGATGCCGACGCCGGCGAGCGTGCCGCCGGTGCCGACCGAGCAGACGAAGGCATCGACCTTGCCCTGCGTCTGCTCCCAGATCTCGGGCCCGGTGGTCTCGATATGGGCCCGGCGATTGGCGAGATTGTCGAACTGGTTGGCCCAGATTGCGCCGCGCGGCGATTGGGCCGCGATCTCCTCGGCGAGCCGCCCGGAATAGCGCACGTAGTTCATCGGATTGGAATAGGGCACGGCCGGCACCAGCCGCAGGTCGGCGCCGCACAGCCGCAGCATGTCCTTCTTCTCCTGGCTCTGCGTCTCGGGCATGACGATGACGCTCTTGTAGCCGAGCGCGTTGCCGACCAAGGCCAGGCCGATGCCGGTGTTGCCGGCGGTGCCCTCGACGATGGTGCCGCCGGGCTTCAGGAGGCCGCGGGTCTCGGCGTCCTTGACGATATAGAGCGCGGCGCGATCCTTGACCGAGCCGCCGGGATTGAGGAACTCGGCTTTGCCCAGAATCTCGCAGCCGGTCAGCTCCGACGCCTTGCGCAGGCGGATCATCGGCGTGTTGCCGATAGTTTCGATAAATCCGTTACGAATCGCGGGGCTGAGCATCGGAGAGGGGCGAAAGGGTCATGAAAGCGTGACTATAGAGAGTCGCCTCTTGCAATCAACCCTGCGGGCTCGCATTGTAGGGGCCGTGTTGGTGCGGTCGACGGCCGTTGTGGCCCCCGGCGATTGTGGCGGCCTTGTTGGCGGACTGCACCGCCAACCCGCCGATGCCGGCTTGTGGCTCGTTCACACCGCGCATGGGCGCGGGTGCGCCGATCGATCAGACCGGAATACCCGTCATCGGTACACCGTGGCGACCGTAGGTTATCGGGGGATTTTCGTCGGAGTCGGTGCCTAGGATTCTTCCAGACGGGGGAGGGCGGATCGTTATGTGGCACTGGATTCTCGATCATGGCGCGGTTCTGAACGACATCGGGCTCGCCTGGGTCGCTCCTGTCCTCCTGGTGCTGGTCGTCGGCCGCATGGTCCGGCCGGGGTATCGCCATGGCGAGCCGGAGTTCGCGCGCGTTTCGTCGGAGGAACGGCGCGAGAAACCCGAGGAACGGCGCTCGTCGGCGGCCTGAGGCGCATCGCGGACGGTTCAAGCCCGCGGCCAGCGGCGGCGGAGCCGCGCCCGGTTGGCGGCCAGCCAGTAAAGCGCCAGCAACGTCGGGCCGTTCTGGATACGGCCCGCTAGCGCGAGCCTCATCGCCGCGTCGAAGCTCTTGACCGTGACGCGGATGTCTTCGTGCTCGTCCGGCAGGCCGTGGATGCCGCCGATGCCGCGCGTATCCACCCGCGCGCAGTAGAGGTTGAAGGTCTCGGTCGAGCCGCCGGGCGAGGTCATGAATTTCTGCGCCAGGAACGGCGGCGCAGTCAGGACGACGCCGGCCTCTTCATGCGCCTCGCGCACGGCGACGGCGCGCGGATGCTCGCGCTGATCCTCGATGACGCCGGCGACGATCTCGATCTGCCATGGCGCAAAGCCGGCGAGATACGCGGGCAGCCGGAACTGCTCGATCAGCACCAGCGCATCGCGGCGGGGATCGTAGAGCAGGATGCCGACGGTGTTGCCGCGTTCGAACACCTCGCGCGTCATCGCCGCGCTCATGCCGCCGCGGAACAGCCGATGCTTGAGCGTATAACGATCGAGACGGAAGTAGCCGCGATAGGCCGTCTGCCTGCGGAGGATGCGGATCGGGGCGCACTTCGGCATGGCGGCGCACTGTAGGGAGCGTGACGGCGTTCGTCGAGCGCCGCCGGCGCGCGCAGCGATTGCGCCGCCGTCAAGTCCGCAGGTCTGTCAAGTCGGCACGGTGAAGCATTGGCGCCGTCGCACGCGGCCAGTATGATGCGCCGATGACCGTGGCGGCGACGCAGCATCGGCTTCGCTTCATCGATCTGGCGGCGCTTGAGCGCACCCGGCTCGATAGCGATCCGTACCCTTACCTGATCGTTCCCGGTTTCGTGCCGGCGGCGTCGCGCGGGGCCCTGTCCGCCGATTACCCCAAGGTCGAGCGCCCCGGCAGCTTTCCGGTCGCCGACGTCGCCTATGGCCCGGCGTTTGCCGAATTTCTTGCCGAAATCCAGGGACCGGCGATGCGCGACGCCTTTGCCCGCAAATTCGGCGTCGATCTCTCCGGCCGGCCGACCATGGTCACGGTGCGCGGTCAGGCCCAGCCCAAGGATGGCCGCATCCACACCGACACCGCGTCGAAGATCATCACGGTGCTGATCTACATGAACGAGGCGTGGGAGGCGCCCGGCGGACGGCTGCGCCTGCTGCGCTCCGAGACCGATCTCGACGACATGGTGGCCGAAGTGCCGCCGGCGGCCGGCACGCTGCTCGCATTCCGCGTCACGCCGCATTCCTGGCACGGCCACCATCCGGTGAGCGGCCCGCGCCGCGTCGTGCAGCTCAATTGGGTCGAAAGCGACGCGGTGGTGCGGCGGGAGCGGCTGCGCCACGGCCTGTCGGCGCGCATCAAGCAGCTGTTGCCGATACGGCGCTGAGCGCGGCGGCGCTCGTAGGGCGCCGTTTTGCACCCGCCGATCGGTCGCCGGCAGAAGCCGGAGATCCGCGTGGCCCGCCGCCGCACACTGGCGCGCCGGGAGCGGCGACGTTCGTCGCGTCGATCCCGGGCAAACCGCCGGTTGTGCCGATGACGACTGCAATTCCGAAGTTGATCGCACCGCCCGACGGACGCGCGAAGAATAGACCGGCGTGGCGCTGCCAAATGTCCGGTGCGTTACAGTGATTTAACTTGGCGGGCGGCGGTGCGGCGCTAATTTTTCGCCGCGCTCCAACGTGGGCGCCGGCCGCCGCCGCTCGTGCGGAATTCGGCCGTTCCTGCACGACTGCCGGGAGGAGAAATCCACGATGCGCCGTGTCTTTTGGCTGCCGGTGGTGCTGTTCATGCTCGCCGCCGGCCCGGTGCTGGCGGCCGAGGCGCCGCACGTCAAAGGGCTGTGGCTGACGACCGACTATCCGTCGCTCGCCGCCCAGGCCGGGCACGCCACCACGCTCCAACTCAAGCTGCAGAACTACGACCTGCCGCCCCAGCGTGTCGCGCTGTCGGTGACTGGCGTGCCGTCGGGCTGGAAGGTGGCGCTGCTCGGCAACGGCCTGCCGGTGACCGCGGCGATGCCGGCGGCCAACGACAGCGTCGCGTTGACCCTGCGCGTCGACGTGCCCGCCGAGGTACCGGCCGGCACCAGCGAGCTGGTGCTGCACGCCAAGGGCGCGGGCGTCGCGGCGACGCTCCCCATCGACATCACCATCGGCCAGAACCTGCCGCCGCAGCTCACCATCAAGACCGATCTGCCGTCGCTGCGCGGCACGCCGACGACGAGCTTCAAGTATACCTTCCACGTCCAGAACGACGGCGCCAAGGACACCACGGTGCGTCTCGCCGCCGAGGCGCCGCAGGGCTTCCAGACCTCGTTTACCGAGTCCTACGAGACGCAGCAGCTGAGCTCGATTCCGATCGCCGCCGGCAAGACCAAGGACATCGACGTGACGGTGCAGCCGCCCGACAACGTCAAGGCGGGGGATTATCCGATCGTGGTGCATGCCTCGGCCGAAGGCGCGACGGCCTCGACGCGCCTCGAGATGCAGATCACCGGCCAACCCAAGCTGGCGCTGAGCGGCCCCAACGGCCGCCTCAGCGCCAGCGCCGAGGCCGGCCGCGAGACCGCCATCAATCTCGTCCTGCGCAACGACGGCAGCGCGCCGGCGCGCGACATCCGCCTCTCCGCCTCGCCGCCGTCGCAGTGGAAGGTCGACTTCAAGCCCGACCATATCGCCGAGCTCGCGCCCAACCAGAAGGTGGCGGTGCAGGCGCAGCTCACCCCCTCGGACCAGGCGCTGGCCGGCGACTACATGACGACCTTCAATGCCGACGGCAAGAGCGCCTCGACATCCGCTGATTTCCGCATCACGGTCGAGACCGCGACGCTGTGGGGGGTGATCGGGATCGCGGTGATCGCGATTGCGCTCCTGATCGCCGTCGGCGCGGTCGCGCGCTTCGGCCGGCGATGAACGACGTCGTCCTCAGCGCCAAAGGGCTGAGCAAGCGCTACGGCAGGATCGCCGCGGTGGCCGGCATCGATCTCGAACTGCACCGCGGCGAGATCCTCGGCGTGCTGGGGCCCAACGGCGCCGGCAAAACCACCACGATCCTGATGCTGCTGGGCCTGACCGAGCCCAGCGGCGGCACGATCGTCGTCGACGGCTTCGATCCGGCGCGCGCGCCGCTCGAGGTCAAGCGGCGGGTCGGCTATCTGCCGGATTCGGTCGGCTTCTACGACCATCTCACGGCGCGCGAGAATCTGCGCTACACCGCCCGGCTCGCGGGCCTGCCGCGCGCCCAGGCCGAGGCCAACATCGCCCAGGCGCTGAAGCGCGTCGGCCTCGCCGAGGTGGCGGATCGCCGCGTGCGGACGCTGTCGCACGGCATGCGCCAACGGCTCGGCCTCGCCGAGGTGCTGATGAAAGGCGTCGAGGTCGCGGTGCTCGACGAGCCGACCTCGGGGCTCGATCCGCAGGCGACCTTCGATCTGCTCGACATCATCCGCGGCCTCAAGGCGGACGGCACCGCCGTGCTGCTGTCGTCGCACCTGCTCGATCGCGTGCAGGCCGTGTGCGACCGCGTCGCGCTCTTCCATCAGGGCCGCATCGTGCTCGAAGGCACCGTGGCCGAGCTGGCGCGGCGCGTCTTCGGCGGCGTCTTCATCTTCGAGCTCGACGTCGAAGGCGAGGCCGACATTGCCGCCATGCTCGGCGCGCTGCCCGGCGTGCGCCAGGTGACGCGAAGCGACGGCACGGTGCGCGTGCTGGCCGACCGCGACGTGCGCGCGGCGATCGCCGGCGCCGTGGTTGCGGCCGGGATGGCGCTGCGTCGTCTGGTCAGCGTCGAACCCAGCCTCGACGCCATCTATCGCCACTACTTCGAGGGCCACCATGGCACGGCGTAGCGGCTCGCCCTTCACCGGCGCCGGCATCGTCTTCGTCAAGGAGCTCGCCGACCATCTCGGCAGCGCGCGCATGCGCGTGCTCGAATGGCTGGTGCTGCTCACCGGCATCGGCGCGGTCTACACCGCGATCAGCGACCTCAAGACGACGACGGCGAGCGACCCCTTTGTCTTCCTGCGGCTCTTCACCCATGCGCGTTCGCCGCTGCCGTCGTTCATCGCCGTGCTGGCCTTCCTGGTGCCGCTGATGGCGATCGGGCTCGGCTTCGACGCGGTCAACGGCGAGTTCAACCGCCGCACCATGAGCCGGCTGCTGGCGCAGCCGATCTACCGCGACGCGCTGCTGCTGGGAAAGTTCCTCGCCGGCATGGCGACGCTCGCGGTGGCGCTGGTGACGCTGTGGCTGCTGGTGGTCGGCTTCGGGCTGATCACGCTCGGCGTGCCGCCGAGCGGCGCCGAGGTTGCGCGCGGCATCGGCTTCCTGGTGGTCGCGATGTTCTACGGCGGCTTGTGGCTGGCGGTGGCGATGCTGTGCTCGGTGCTGTTCCGCTCGGCGGCGACGTCGGCGCTGGTCGCGCTCGGCCTCTGGCTGCTGGCGAGCGTGGTGTGGCCGCTGATCGTCCAGTTCGTCGCCAACGCTATCTATCCGCCGACCGAGGTGTCGCTGCTCCTCGGCGGCGGACCGAGCCTGCACCAGATCGAGCTGCAGCAGTCGCTGTCGCGCATCTCGCCGACGACGCTGTTCGACGAATCGGTCCTGGCGCTCCTGCATCCGACGACGCGCGCCCTCGGCCCGGTGTTCATGTCGCAGCTCGAAGGCAGCGTCATTGGCGCGCCGCTGCCGTTCGGCCAGAGCCTGCTGCTGATCTGGCCGCAGGCCACCGGACTGATTGCCGGCACCATCATCATCTTCGTTGTCGCCTATATCGTCTTCCAACGGCAGGAAGTCCGGGCGTAGCGCGCGCTGTCGGCGGAAGCGCAAGGGGCCGAGCAGACGCGCCGCTCAGCCCCTTGGTGAAATGGCTCCGGGGGTCGGGATCGAACCGACGACCGATCGGTTAACAGCCGATTGCTCTACCGCTGAGCTACCCCGGAATACGGCGGCATCATATACACGTGTCCCGCCGCCGAGTCCAAACCGGGATGCGCGTGGAGGCCGGAAGCGGAATCGAACCGCTGTACGGGGATTTGCAGTCCCCTGCATAGCCACTCTGCCATCCGGCCGACGCCCGCGAGGCCCGACATATAGGCGCTTCCGGCGGCCCGGCGCAATGCCGGGGCGAGTCTGCGATTGTCGCGCCGGAAGCCCGTGGTTAAAATCGCCGCTTCACGACCGTCGGCTGCCGATCTGCAACCTTTCCCATGACGCGATTTGATTTTTCCGCCGCGCGCCTGGCCATGATCGATGGGCAGCTGCGCACCAATGCCGTCACCGACCCCCGCGTGCTCGAGGCCTTCGGCGGCGTGCCGCGCGAACGCTTCGTGCCCGAGGCGCTGCGCGGCGTCGCCTATATCGACGAAGACCTGCCGCTGGGCGGCGGCCGCTGGCTGATGGAGCCGAGGGTGCTGGCGAAGCTGGCGCAGTTCGCCGCCATCGCGCCGACCGACCGCGTGCTGGCGATCGGCGATGCGAGCGGCTATGCCGCCGCCGTCCTGGCGCGGCTCGCCGGCGCGGTGGTCATGCTCGAAACCGATTCCGCCGCCTGCGTCCAGGCACGCCAGCGCCTGGGCGAGCTCGGCTGCGCCAATGTCACGGTGGTGCAGGGCGCATTGGACAAGGGACACGCGGCGGGCGCGCCCTACAACGTCATCGTCCTCGCCGGCGCGGCCGCCGAGGTGCCGCACGCCTTGCGGGCGCAGCTCGTCGAAGGCGGCCGGTTGGTCGGTGTCATCCGCAAGCCCGGCGCGCCCATGGGCGAGGCCGAGGTCATGACGCGGGTCGGCGCGGTGCTGTCGCGCCGGCCGGTCTTCGACGCCGGCACGCCCTATCTACCGGGCTACGAGCCGACGCCGAGTTTCGCCTTCTGAGCGCCGGGCGATGCGGCGCGGCGCAACTCTCGCTCTGGTTTCGGCCCTCGCGGTCGTGGCGCTGCCGGCCCGCGGCGAGACGCTGCAGGATGCGTTGGTCGAGGCCTATAACACCAATCCGCAGCTGCTGGCCGAGCGCGCCAACCTGCGCGCCACCGACGAAAGCGTCGACCAGGCGCTCGCCGGCTGGCGGCCGACGCTGCAGTTCAACGGCGCGCTCGGCAAGCAGCAGTTCGAGAACACGCCCCCCACCAGCAACCAGGTGCCCGGGGGCTACAACACGCCGCGATCCATCGACTTCAAGCTGGTCCAGCCGATCTACCAGGGCGGCCAGACCGTCGCCAAGACGGCGCAGGCCGAGGACACCGTCAAATCGGAGCGCGCCCACCTCATCGCACTCGAAGGCTCGGTGTTGTTCAGCGTCATCCAGGCGTATTTCGATGTCGTGCGCGACGAGGCGGTGGTCGAGCTCGATCGCAACAACGAGAAGGTGCTGCAGGAAACCCTCGACCAGACGCAGGCGCAGTTCCGCTCGGGCCTGGTGACGCGCACCGACGTGGCGCAGGCCGAGGCCCGTCTCCAATCGGCGCACGCCCAGCGGCAGCAGGACGAAGGCGTACTGCAGTCCGATCGCGCCAACTACGCGCGCTTCGTCGGCCACCCGCCGGGAAAGCTGGTTCCGGCCGCGCTGCGACCGCAGATTCCGGCCTCGCGCGATGAGGCGCTGGCGCTCGCGGGCTCCAAGAACCCGAACGTGATCTCGGCGCTGTTCGCCGAGGATGCGGCGCGCGATCTCGTCGCCGCGACCGAGGCGCAGCTGCTGCCGAGCGTCAACCTGGTCGGCGAGGCCAATCGCACCGACGACCCGTTGCAGTTCAGCGGCCACGAGACCACCTTCGGCACCGTGCAGGCGCAGGTCACGGTGCCGATCTACGAGGCTGGGCTCATCTACTCCCAGTCGCGCCAGGCCAAGCAGAAGGTCGGGCAGAGTCAAGGCCTGACCGACGACGCGCGCCGCTTCGCGGTGCAGAGCGCCACGGCCGCGTGGGAGACGATCCAGGCGCAGCGCGCCAACATCGTCTCGCAACAGGCGGCGATCCAGGCCGACACCGTCGCCTACGAGGGATTGCAGGCACAGCAGCGTTCCGGCCTGCGCACCCTCATCGACGTCCTCAATGCCGAACAGGAGCTCTTCGTCGACCGCACCAATCTGGTCAAGGCGCAGCACGATCTGGCGGTCGCCGAATTCAATCTCGCGTTGCAGGTCGGCCGGCTCACCGCCGCCGATCTCAAGCTGCCGGTGAACCTTTACGACGTGAACCGTTATTACCAGACGGTGCGGTCGAAATGGCTGGGGCTCGGGTCGGACAGGTGAGTCCGGCGCCAAAGTTATCCCCAAGCGGACGAATGCATATCTAGCATTCGGTGAGGCCTTTTCCTACTATATGTGGGGCGCGCGCCGGCGGCGGCGCCAAGCGGTGGAGGTTGTCATGTCGGATGGCCGACGTCAGGACGAACCCTCGATGGAGGAAATCCTCGCTTCGATCCGCCGCATCATCACCGAAGACGCCGAAAACGCCGGCAAGGCCAGCGCCACCGCCGGGGAGCAGGACATCCTCGAGCTGACCCAGAAGGTCGAGGCCGACGGCTCGGTCGTGCCGGTGAGTCCGCGCCAGCCGCCGCCCGACGAGGCGGCCCCGGCGCCCGCCGCCGTCGCGGTCGAAGAGCCGCCGGTGCAGCCCGCTCCGGCGCCGGCCGCGTTGCAGTCGGCGGGCGAGGAGCCGACCGAGCGCTTGGTGTCGGACAGCGTCGCCGCGGCCTCGGTCGCGGCGCTGTCGAGTCTGGCGCGGGCGGCATCGCCTGCCGCGCCCGGCGAACCGCTCGCCGGCAACCGTGTCCTCGAGGAAGCGACGCGCGAGCTGCTCAAGCCGCTGCTCAAAACCTGGCTCGACGCCCATTTGCCGGCGCTGATCGAGCGCATCGTGCGCGAGGAGATCGCGCGGCTGGCGCGCGAGGCGCGCGGCGGCTGAATCCTTTCGCTTGATCCCCTTGGCTGCATCCCGTCGCGGAGATATGCGATGGCCGATCGGGGCCGCCATCGTGCCGGCCCCGTTCCGTGCATCGGCGTCTCTTGCGGTGGCGCGTCCGGCCGCCTAAAAACGGCGCGATGCTGGAGAAGACCTTCAATCCCGGCGCGATCGAGCCGGCGATCTATGCGGCGTGGGAGAAATCCGGCGCCTTCGCCTGCGATCCCAGGTCGGCGAAGCGGCCGTTCTGCATCGCCATGCCGCCGCCCAACGTCACCGGCAGCCTGCACATGGGTCACGCGCTCAACCACACGCTGCAAGACATCCTGACGCGGTTCGAGCGCATGCGCGGCCGCGACGTGCTGTGGCAGCCGGGCACCGATCACGCCGGCATCGCGACGCAGATGGTGGTCGAGCGCAATCTCGCCGCCGAGAAGCTCGACCGCCGCACGCTCGGCCGCGAAAAATTCATCGAACGCGTCTGGCAATGGAAGGCCGAGAGCGGCGGCACCATCACCCGGCAGCTGCGCTCGCTCGGCGCCTCGCCCGATTGGCGGCGCGAGCGCTTCACCATGGACGACGGGCTCAGCGCCGCGGTGCGCCGGGTCTTCGTCAGCCTTCATAAGGAAGGCTTGATCTATCGCGACAAGCGGCTGGTCAACTGGGACCCTAAGCTGCATACGGCGGTCTCCGACCTCGAGGTCGAGAGCCGCGAGACCAAGGGCTCGCTCTGGTACATCAAATATCCGATCGTCGGCCGCGACGGCGAGTTCATCACCGTGGCGACGACGCGGCCGGAAACCATGCTCGGCGATACGGGCGTCGCGGTCAATCCCGAGGACGCGCGCTACCGGCACCTGATCGGCAGGCATGCCCTGCTGCCGCTCGCCGGCCGGCACATTCCCATCGTCGCCGACGAGCACGCCGATCCGACCGCCGGCAGCGGCGCGGTCAAGATCACGCCGGCGCACGACTTCAACGATTTCGAGGTCGGCCGCCGCCACAACCTGCCGCTGATCAATATCTTCGACCGCGACGCCAGGCTCAACGACAGCGTGCCCGAGGCTTATCGCGGCATGGACCGGTTCGCCGCGCGCAAGCGCGTGCTGGCCGATCTCGAAGCCTCGGGCGTGCTGGAGAAGACCGAGCCGCACACCTTGATGGTGCCCTACGGCGACCGCTCCGGCGTCGTCATCGAGCCGTGGCTCACCGACCAGTGGTATGTGAACGCCAAGGAATTGGCCAAGGCGGCGCTCGAGGCGGTCGAGCGCGGCGCCACGGTGTTCGTGCCGCGCCAGTGGGAGAACACCTTCTTCGAATGGATGCGCAACATCCAGCCCTGGTGCATCTCGCGCCAGATCTGGTGGGGCCACCAGATTCCGGCATGGTACGCGCCCGACGGCCGCGTCTTCGTCGAGGAGACGGAGGAAGCGGCGAAGGCGGCGGCGCGCGCGCATTACGGCGAGGACGTCGCGCTCCGGCGCGACGAGGACGTGCTCGACACCTGGTTTTCGTCGGCGCTGTGGCCGTTCTCCACGCTCGGCTGGCCGGACGAGACGCCGGAGCTCATGCGCTATTACCCGACCGACGTGCTCGTCACCGGCTTCGACATCATCTTCTTCTGGGTCGCGCGGATGATGATGATGGGCTGCAAGTTCATGGGCGAGGTGCCGTTCAGGACGGTCTACATCCACGCCCTGGTGCGCGACGAGCGCGGCCAGAAGATGTCGAAGTCCAAGGGCAACATCGTCGATCCGCTCGCCGTCATCGGCAAATACGGCTGCGATGCGCTGCGCTTTACGCTGACGGCGCTGGCGGCCCAGGGCCGCGACGTCAAGCTCGCGGAAAGCCGCATCGAGGGGTACCGCAACTTCGCCACCAAGCTGTGGAACGCGGCGCGCTTCGCCGAGATGAACGGCTGCAGGCTCGATCCCGGCTTCGATCCGGCGAAGGCGAAGCTGACGCTCAACAAGTGGATCGCCGGCGCGCTGGCGCAGTCGGCGCTGCGCGCCACCGAGGCGCTCGAGGCCTTCGAGTTCAACGCCGCCGCCGACGCGCTCTACCATTTCACCTGGGGCACGTTCTGCGACTGGTATGTCGAATTCTCGAAGCCGGTCCTGACCGGCGGCGACGAAGCCGCCAAGGCCGAAACCCGCGCGATGACCGCCTGGGTGCTGGGGCGGCTGGTCCATCTGCTGCATCCGATCATGCCCTTCGTCACCGAGGAATTGTGGAAGCACCTGTCGGGCGGCGAGCGCGGTCTGCTGATCCAGGGCGAGTGGCCGGCGCTTCCCGACGAGCTCGCGGACCGCGAGGCCTCGGCCGAGATGGAGTGGGTGGTCGCGCTGATCGCCCAGATCCGCACCGTGCGCTCGGAGATGAACGTGCCGCCGGCGCAGGAGATCGCGGCCTACGTCACCGAGGCGGGGCCAGACGCGACCGCATGGCTCGCGCGCCACGATGCGCTGATCCGGCGGTTGGCGCGGCTTTCGCGCGTCCATCCGGTCGACGCGACGGCGCCGGCCAGGCAGAACACCATCCAGGTGGTGGTCGAAGGCGCGCTGCTGCTGCTCGACGTCGCCGGGGCGATCGACGTCGGCAAGGAGCGTGCCCGGCTCAAGAAGGAGGCGGAGGCGATCCGCACCGAGCTCGACAGGATCGCCGCCAAGCTCGGCAACGAGCAATTTCTCGCCAAGGCCAAGGCCGAGGCGGTCGAGGAGCAGCGCGAGCGTCAAGCCGAAGCGCGCGCGGCTCTCAATCGCCTCGACGCCGCGCTTGCCCGCATCGGCGGCGCTTAACCATCCGAGACCGTCATGCCCGGTCGCGGCGCCGGGCATGTCGCTGACATACGAATTTTTTCCGCACTCGGCTTTGGGCACGGCGCGGCTGCGCCGTATCAACCCAAAGCCCCTCTCCCCCTGTCAAGGAGGGAGAGGAAGGGTGAGGGGGGATGCTCGATCGGGCGGAGACCCCGGTTGGCGCTACGCCGCCAGCGCCTGCGCGATCTCGGCGTTGGTCATCGGCCAGCCAACCGTGCGCGACATCAAGTCGAGCGCGAAGCGGTGCATCTCCGGCCCGTCCATGGTGTCGACCGCGTCCGACGCGATCACCACCTTGAAATCGAGATTGGCGGATTCGAACGCGCAGCACAGCACGCACGATGTCGTGTTGATTCCGGCGAGGATCAGCGTATCGACACCGAGCCGGCTCTTGAGGAGAAACAGCAGATCGGTGCCGAGATAGGGGCTGTAGCGCTTCTTGCCGCGGACCACGTGGTCGCCGTCGCGCAGCAGATCGGGAATGATCTCGGTCCCGCGGCTGCCGACGAGATTGTGGCTGAACGCGCCCTGACGCATCTTCGGCCGGTTGTCGCCGGGCTCGCCGCGCCAGAACGGATTGGCCTTGATCTCGTCCGGATCGCGGTATTCGGTCACGACATGCACGATCGGCACGCCGCGCCGACGCAGCGCGTCGAACAGCTTGGCCGAGCGCTCGATCACCGGGCCGCAACGCTCCGCCGGCAGCGGCAGCGTCGCCACCGCCGGATCGAGATGGCCGCGATGCATGTCGATGGTGACGCAGGCGGTGGCTTTGGGATCGATGCGGATCACGGCGTTCCTCCCCAGGCTGACACGTCTCCGCCGATTCGTGGCGGTGGCCCGGCCATGCTAGCATCGGCGGCACCGCGGGACAGCCGGCGTTCGCGGAACGGACGCGGCGCTCGGCGGGTCGATGCCTGCCGCGCGGCTACAGGAACTTGGTCGGCCAGATGATGGTGCGCCACATGTGCGCGACCGGGCTGTTGTCGAAGCCCAAGCCTTCCTCCGGTTGCCGGAAATTGCGGCCGAGAATGTCGACGAAATCGTCGAAGCTCACCCTGGCGTCGGGATCGAAGGAATAGACGTCGTAGACCGTGATCATGCGCGCGGTCATGTACCACTTGTGGTTCCGCGCCCGCTCGTAGGCTTCGACGACGTAGGGCTCGGGCCGATAGTCGGCGCCGAACAGCCGCACGTACATCTCGGGATAGGCGTAGCCGACGCTTTCGTCGGGAAAGAAGCGCAGCGCCTGATGCGCGCGGATCGCCCACGACACTTCCTCGTCGACATAGGGCTCGACCAGTTGCGCACCCCAATAGCCGTGATCGACGCGAATGAAGCCCAATATGGCGATGTCGTGCAGCAAACAGGCGGTGACGACCTTCTCGTTGAGGCCGGCCTTGAGCGCATGCGTCGCGCTTTGCAGCAGATGATGCGCCGGAGCGAAGCGCAGGCGAAAGAAATCGAGCAGCGTCGGCTTGGCCGGCATCTTTTTCAGCCGCGGATCGTCGCCCATCAGTACGCGCCGTCCGGCCTCCAGCGTCTTGAAACGCATCGGCACCGGCTCGGTCGGATCGCGGTCGCCCGAAGTGAACAGCACCGAGCGATCGACCAGCCGCTCGAGCTCGACGATCTGCCGGCGCTCGAGCGCGTCGGCGCGCTGCGACAATGTCGTGGCGGACGAGGGTTCCATGGTGCGGCGATCTTGGCCCGCGCGCGCCGCGATGGCAAGATTGCGCCATGAGCAAGGCCTTCACCAAGGAAACCGACGACGCGGCCGACGACGTCGAGCTCGACAGCGGACCGGCGCTGCCGGCGGGCGCCAAGAACTACATCACGCCCGAGGGCCATCGCCGCCTGCAGGACGAGCTCAAGCGGCTCGTCAAGGTCGAGCGGCCGAAGGTCGTCGAGAGCGTATCCTGGGCGGCCGGCAATGGCGACCGTTCGGAGAACGGCGATTATATTTACGGCAAGAAGCGGCTTCGGGAGATCGACGGCCGCATCCGCTTCTTGACCAAGCGCCTCGAGGTCGCCGAGATCGTCGATCCGGCGGCGCAGAAGAGCCACGACCAAGTGTTCTTCGGCGCCACCGTCACCTACGCGACCTCCGACGACCGGGAGCATACCGTCACCATCGTCGGCATCGACGAGGCCGACGCCGATCGGGGCCGGGTCAGCTGGGTCGCGCCGGTGGCGCGCGCGCTGCTGAAGGCGCGGGTCGGCGACGTGGTCGAGCTCCGCGGCCCGCGCGGCGTCGACAGCCTCGAGGTGCTCGCAATCAGCTACGGCGATTCCGCGACCTAGCGGAAGCCGGCGGCGCTTGATCCAGATCAAGGCCGACCGGCGGCGCGACGGGACTATCTATCGGCATCGGCTTCCACTTCGGGACGCGCGGCAGCCGCGCCCAAGGGAGAGTCCATGCGTAAGACATCTCGCCCGTTCGTGCAGCTTTCTGCGGCTTCCATCGTTCTGGCCGCGACCGCGGTGGTGCTGGTCCTGTTTTACGCCGCGCCGGCCTTCGCCCATTGCGACGGCCTCGACGGTCCGGTCGTCACGGCCGCCCGGGCGGCGCTCGACAGCGGCGAGATCAATCGCGTCCTGATCTGGGTTCAGCCGCAGCAAGCCGACGAGATCAGCAAGGCGTTCGCGGAGACCCGCGCCATGCGCGCGCTCGGACCGCAGGCGCGCGAATTCGCCGACCGCTATTTCTTCGAGACGCTGGTCCGGCTTCACCGCGCCGGCGAGAACGCGCCCTATACCGGACTGAAGCCCGCGGGTCGCGATCTCGGCCCGGCGATCCCGGCGGCCGACAAGGCGCTGGAGAGCGGCTCGGAGGCGGCGCTCGTCAAGCTCATCACGGCCAGGGTCGAGGAGGGGCTGCGCGCCCACTTCAAGGAGGCCGACGCGAAAAAGCAGTTCAAGCCCGACGACGTCGCCGCTGGGCGCGAATACGTCGATGCCTACGTCACCTATATCCACTACGTCGAGCGGCTCTACGAAGCGGCGGAAAAGGCTTCGCCCGGCCATTACGACGAGACCCAGTGATCGCGGCGCCGGTCGACCGGTTCGCCGCCGCAACCAGGAGCGCGTCATGTCAGGAACCATTCCGCACACGCCTGAAGCCATGAGGCACGAGCACGAGGAGCTGCATGCCGCGCTCGCGCATGCGACCCACGCCGGCGGGCGCACCGCCGCGGCGGCGGCCGAGGTCGCCCGTCTGCTGCATGCGCATTTCGTCAAGGAAGAGGCCTTCGCGCTGCCGCCCCTCGGCCTCCTGCCGGCACTGGCGCAAGGCAAGGTCGAGGCCGGCATGGCCGCAGTCCTCACCATGACCGATCGGCTCGCGGCCGAATACGAGCACATGCTCGCCGAGCACAAAGGCATCGTCGCGGCGCTGGCCAAGCTCGCGGCCGCCGCCAAGGACGAGGGCAAGCCCGAAGTCGCGCGCTTCGCGGAGCAGCTGACGGCGCATGCGCGGACGGAGGAGGAGGTCTCCTATCCGACCGCGCTGCTGATCGGCCGCTATCTCAAGGCGACGCTGCCGCGCGGCAAGCACAAGGCGGCCTGAACCGCCACGGCCGACGCTCCCGGTCCATCATGCCCGCGACGCCCCACGTCGAGGCGCATTTCACCGGCTCGCGGGTGGTGCGCGACGTCGTGATCGGCATGTCCGACGGCTTGACCGTTCCGTTCGCGCTGGCTGCCGGTCTCTCCGCCGCTGTCGGATCGAGCCACGTCGTCGTCACCGCCGGCCTGGCCGAGGTCGCCGCCGGAGCGGTGGCGATGGGGCTCGGCGGGTTTCTCGCGGCGCGCACCGATCAGGAGCATTACCGCGCCGAGGAGCGGCGCGAGCTGAGCGAAATCGAGGACCGGCGCGGCCACGAGATCGACGAGTTGAAAACCGTCTTTCGCACCTATGGCCTCGACGGGCGCCTGCTCGACAATGCCGCGCGCGCGATCGCCGCCGACAAAAGCCGTTGGGCCGAGTTCATGCTCCGGTTCGAGCTCGGCCTCGAACGGCCCGACCCGCGCCATGCGCCGACGAGCGCGGTGACCATCGCCGGCGCCTACATAGCGGGCGGCCTGGTGCCGCTGCTGCCGTTCATGGCGACGGGCGAGCTGCGCCGCGCCCTGGCGTATTCGATCGGGCTTACGGCCGCGGCACTGCTCGGTTTCGGCGCGGTCAAAGGGCGGTTCACCGGCGTCAATCCGCTCAAGTCCGGTCTGCAGACTTTGCTGGTCGGCGGGATCGCCGCGGCTGCGGCATTCTATCTCGCCTCGCTATTCGCCTAGAGCCGCGGGCTCGCCCCGGCCGCGCGGGCGGCGGGGACTGGCAAAGCCGCGCGCGGCTTTGTAAGGTTCGGCCTCCGATCTCTTGGAGAGGCCGCGCATGCCCGAAGGATTGAACCGCAAACCGATCGCCAAGCCGGCGATCGACAAATCCAAGCTGCCGAGCCGGCACATCACCGTCGGGCCGGAGCGCGCGCCGCATCGCTCGATGTTCTACGCCATGGGCGTCACCGAGGACCAGCTGCGGCAGCCGATCGTCGGCGTCTGCACGACGTGGAACGAGGCCGCGCCGTGCAACATCGCGCTGGCGCGGCAGGCCCAGGCGGCGAAGAAGGGCGTCGCCGCCGCCGGCGGCACGCCGCGCGAGTTCACCACCATCACCGTCACCGACGGCATCGCCATGGGCCACGCCGGCATGAAGTCGTCGCTGGTGTCGCGCGAGATCATCGCCGACAGCGTCGAGCTCACCATGCGCGGCCATTCCTACGACGCGCTGGTCGGCATCGCCGGCTGCGACAAGTCGCTGCCTGGCCTGATGATGGCGATGCTGCGCCTGAACGTTCCGTCGGTCTTCATGTACGGCGGCTCGATCCTGCCCGGCCGCTTCCAAGGCCGCGACGTCACCATCGTCGACGTGTTCGAGGGCGTCGGTATGCACAACGCCGGCAGGATGACCGACGAGGAGCTGCACGACCTCGAATGCCACGCCTGCCCGTCGGCCGGCTCGTGCGGCGGCCAGTTCACCGCCAATACGATGGCCTGCGTCTCGGAGGCGCTCGGCCTGGCGCTGCCGGGCTCGGCCGGCACGCCCGCACCGTATGACTCGCGCGACCAATTCGCCGAGGCGTCGGGCGAGACGGTGATGGAGCTGCTCCGCCGGCGCATCCGGCCGCGCGACATCGTCACCCGCAAGGCGCTCGAGAACGCGGCGATGGTCGCGGCGGCATCGGGCGGCTCGACCAACGCGGCGCTCCATCTTCCGGCGATCGCCAACGAGGCCGGCATCGACTTCGACATCCACGCCGTCGGCAGGATCTTCAAGAAGACGCCCTATATCGGCGACTTCAAGCCGGGCGGGAAATACGTGATGAACGACCTGCACCGCGTCGGCGGCGTGCCGGTGCTGCTCAAGGCGCTCTTGGACGGCGGCTATCTGCACGGCGACTGCCTCACCGTCACCGGCAAGACCATGGCCGAGAATTTGAGGGACGTGGTCGTGCCCAAGAATCAGGATGTCGTCCACCCGACCCGGAGACCGCTCGCCAAGACCGGCGGCCTGATCGTGCTCAAGGGCAACCTCGCGCCGCAGGGCGCCATCTGCAAGGTCGCCGGCATGCAAGGCCTGGAGCTCAAGTTCCGCGGCCCGGCGCGCTGCTTCGATCGCGAGGAGGATTGCTTCGCCTTCGTGGAGGCCAAGAAATACCGGAAGGGCGACGTGCTGGTGATCCGCTACGAGGGGCCGCGCGGCGGTCCCGGCATGCGCGAGATGCTGTCGACCACGGCCGCGCTCTACGGCCAGGGCGCCGGCAAGGACGTCGCGCTCATCACCGACGGCCGCTTTTCCGGCGGCACGCGTGGCTTCTGCATCGGCCATGTCGGGCCCGAGGCCGCGGTCGGCGGTCCGATCGGCCTCCTCAAGGACGGCGACATCATCGAGATCGACGCCGCAAAGGGCACGCTCAACGTCAAGCTGAGCGCCGCCGAGCTGGCGCGCCGGCGCAAGGCCTGGAAGCCGCGCAAGACCGAGTACCAATCGGGCGCGATCTGGCGCTATGCGCAGACCGTGGGCGACGCCGAGAAGGGCGCGGTCGTCCACCCCGGCGCCAGGGCGGAGACCCACTGCTACGCCGATCTGTGATCGCGGCGGCCCAAGGCGCGGCGCCGCACAAGCGATGGTTTGCGCCGCGTTAACGGTTTCTGCGGCATGCTGGCCGCCGCATGTCGAACGTCGAAGCCAGCCGGATTGAGAGCCGGGCCGAGCCGATCGGTGCCGTGAGCCCGGCGCTGGTCGCCGGCGCGCTGATCTTCGTCGCCGCCTTCGCACTGCGCTTGCTGCCGGTCTTCGTCTTTCCCGCGATCAACTATCCCGACGAGATCTTCCAGACCATCGAGCCGGCGCACCGCGTAGTCTTCGGCACTGGGGTGGTGCCGTGGGAGTTCGTCTACGGCACGCGATCCTGGGCGCTGCCCGGCTTCATCGCCGGAATCATGGAGGCGGTGCGCGTGTTCGGCGGTGGTCCAGCGGTCTATCTTCGGGCGATCGGCGCCGTCTTCGCCGCGCTCGGCGCCGCGAGCGCGCTGTGCGCCTTCCTCTGGGGACGGCGGCTCTACAGCCTGTGGGGCGGCATCGTCGCCGGCGCGCTTGCCGCCTGCTGGCTCGACGCCGTCTATTTCGGGCCGCGCACGTTGAGCGAGGCGGTGGCCGCGCACGTGCTCGTCGTCGGCCTCTATCTCGCGGCGCCGGGCTACGCGACGCGGGGGCGCAACCGCCTCGTCTCCGCCGGCTTCGCCCTCGGCGTCGCGGCGCTCTTGCGCATCCAGATCGCGCCCGCGGTCGCGCTCTTCGTGCTGTGGCCGTGGCAAGGCATGGCGCCGTTGCGGCAGCGCCTGCCGCCGCTGATCGCCGGCGGCGGCGTCGCCGCGCTGGTGTTCGGCGCGATCGATGCGGCGACCTGGGGCTGGCCGGGCGAATCGCTGTGGCGCAACCTGCTGATCAACCTGTGGTACGGCATCAGCGCCGATTTCGGCGTGTCGCCCTGGTTTTTCTATCTCGATGCCATTGCCGTCTATTGGGGCGCCGCCGCTGTGGCGATGGCGGTGCTGGCCAGGCTCGGCGCGTTGCGCCTGCCGCAACTCGCCATCCTCGCCTTCGTCATCCTGCTGGTCCATTCGGCGATCGGCCACAAGGAATTCCGCTTCATCTATCCGGCGCTGCTGCTGGCGGTGATTTCGGCCGGGCTCGGCCTGGCGCAGCTGGTCGAATGGATCGCGGATGGACTGGTCTTGCGCGGCGCATCCGCGCCGGTGGCGCTGCGCGCCGCGGCCGTGCCGATGCTGTTGCTGGCCGTGCTGGCGCCGGTCGCCATGGCGGCGGAGCCGCCCTATCAGGAAATGTGGACGCGCGCTGCCGATATCGTGCGTGCCGATCGCGTCGTCGCCGGCCTCGCCAAGGTCTGCGGCATTGAGCTTTACGGCGTGCGCTGGTTCAATTCGGGCGGCTACAGCCTGATGAACCAGCGGGCGCCGCTCTACTGGATCGACAATGCCGCCGGCTTCATGGCACATCGCGACGCCTTCAACACCGTGCTGGCGTCACGCGCCCTGCCGGAGCAGTCCGGTTTCGCCACGATCCGCTGCTTCGGCACGGTCTGCGTGGCGCGGCGCCCCGGTCCGTGCGCGGCGCTGCCGACGGCGGCGACCGAGGTGCCGCCGGGGCTCGACCGGGTCGCGCCGCTTCGACCCTGAAATCGCGCTGGACGCGCTTCGGCAGGCGCGGCTAGTTAGGCGCATGAAAGCCCGCATTCTCCGCCGCACCGACGCGCTCATTGCCGCCGGCGTGGTTCCCGCCGGCCGACGCCGCGCGGTGGAGCGCGTCGCGCGCCGCTTCGCCGTGGCGCTGACGCCGCACGTCGTCGAGCTGGTCGAAGCCGGCGGCGATCCGATTGCGCGCCAGTTCGTGCCGAGCGCGGCCGAGTTGCGCGCCACGCCCAAAGAGCGCGCCGATCCGATCGGCGACGAGCGTTTTTCGCCGCTCAAGGGCATCGTCCACCGCTATCCCGATCGCGTGCTGCTGAAGCCACTGCTGGTCTGTCCGGTCTATTGCCGCTTCTGCTTCCGGCGCGAGACGGTGGGGAAGGGCGGCGCGCTGACGGCGCGCGAGCTGGCCGCCGCGCTCGCCTATATCCGGCACAATCCGGCGATCTGGGAAGTGATCGTCACCGGCGGCGACCCGTTCCTGCTGTCGCCGCGGCGGCTGCGGGCCATCGTCCGCGCCCTCGATGCGATCCCGCATGTCCAGGTGATGCGGCTGCACACCCGCGTGCCGATCGTCGAGCCGAGCCGCGTGACGCCCGCGCTGGTCGCGTCGCTCGCCGCCGAGAAGGCGGTCTATGTCGCGATCCACGCCAACCATCCGCGCGAGCTGACCGCGATCACGCGGGCCGCGTGCGCGCGTCTGGTCAAGGCGGGCATACCGCTGCTCGGCCAGAGCGTGCTGTTGAAAGGCGTCAACGACGACGCGGCGACGCTCGAGGCGCTGTTGCGCGGTCTGGTCGCGCTGCGGATCAAGCCGTATTACCTGCATCATGTCGACCTGGCGCGCGGCACAGGGCATTTCCGCACCACGCTGGCGCACGGCCGGAACCTGATGCGGGCGCTGCGCGGCCGGGTTTCGGGTCTGTGTCAGCCGACCTATGTGCTCGACCTGCCGGGCGGCCACGGCAAGGTGCCGGTCGGTCCGTGCTACGCGCGAGCGCTCGGCGGCGGGTCGTGGGAGATCGAGGATCCCGTCGGCAAGCGTCACCGTTACCCGTGAGCCACACTCGTTCGGCATCGCAGCGACCTCAAACAAATGCTTTAAAATCAGCTAATTACTACATGCGAGTCGCCGGATCGGGCGGTCGCCCGATATTGAACTGCCGGAACCGTGCCGATAAAATCCCTGCGGTTCTTGGTTTTCGGCCGGTCGGATCGTCATGGCTCGTTTCCGTCAGGGATTTGCGTGCACCGTCGCCGCGGTGGCGGCGGTCGCCCTTGCCGTGCCGGCTTTGGCCATGGAGCCGACGCCGCTGGTGCGTGGCGGCGCGCCGCTGCCCGAGTTCCACCTCAACCTGCCGAACCTGACGCCGCCGGCCGGCACGGCCGACGACTTCGAGATCGCGCTGACGCCGCCGGGCAGCAAGAGTCCGTTCAACTTCATCTTCTCGCCGAGGCCGGAATCGGCGCTCGAGCTCGATCCGGCCAGCAACACCGCGCGCAACGTCGCCGGCCTGTCGTGGGATTTGTTCAGCCGCGACCGGTTCCATGGCGGCTTCGGCCTATCGAGCAGCGTGATGAGCCCGGGCACCGACCCGATGCACGCGGCGCTCGCCGGCGGCGCGCCGGTATCGCTGCGCGGGACCCTGAGCCTCGGCTACGACATCAGCAACAGCCAGAGCCTGATGCTGTCGTTCGATCGGACGCGCACGCCCGAATTCAGCACCGAGCACGGCGAGTTCGGCGACAACTTCCGCCTCGGCTACGGCATCAAGTTCTAGCGGCGGCCTTCACGCTCCGCCTTGCGTCGGTCTGCGGCCGCCTTTCAGGCGAGCTCGCACCAGATCGGCGTGTGATCCGACGGCTTGTCGCGCATGCGCGGCGCCTTGTCGATGTCGCAGGCGCGCAACCGGTCGGTCGCCTGCGGCGACAGCAGGATATGGTCGATGCGCAGGCCGTGATCGGTCTCGAAGCGCTGCTGCATGTAATCCCAATAGGTATAGCGCTGGCCTTCGTCATGAAGGGCGCGGAAGGCGTCGGCGATGCCGAGGTGCAATAGCGCGCGGAAGCGCGAACGCGATTCCGGCCGACACAGCGCGTCGTCCTTCCATGCGGCGGGGTCGTAGACGTCGTCGTTGGCGGGCGCTACGTTGAAATCGCCGGCGAGCGCGAAAGGCAGCTCCCGGTCGAGCAGCGAGCGCGCATGCGCCTCGAGCCGCTTCATCCACGCGAGCTTGTAGTCGAACTTGTCGCCCGGCGCGGGATTGCCGTTGGGCAGATAGACCGACGCGACGCGCAGGTCGCCGATCGTCGCCTCGATGTAGCGCGCCTGGTCGTCGGCGCCGTCGCCGGGCAGCGCGGCGATCGCGTCCTTCGCCGGCTGACGCGAGAGGATGGCGACGCCGTTATAGGTCTTCTGTCCGGCGACGATGGCGTCGTAGCCCAGGCCCTTGATCTCGAGCCGCGGAAAATCCGCCTCGGTGCACTTGATTTCCTGCAGGCAGACGATGTCGGGCGAGGCCGCCTTGAGCCAGTCCAGCAAATGGCCGAGCCGCGCCTTGACCGAGTTGACGTTCCAGGATGCGAGCTTGATCAAGCGGGCCGGAGCTCAGCCGACCGAGAAGGAATTGCCGCAGCCGCAGGACGAAGCGGCGTTCGGATTCCTCACCTGGAACGATGCGCCCATCAGGTCCTCGACGAAATCGACCTCGGCGCCCTTGACCAGCTCCAGCGAGGTCTCGTCGACCACCAAGGTGACGCCGTCGCGCTCGAAGGTGTAGTCCTCGGGCTGCAGAGTCTCGTCGAAGCTGAAGCCGTATTGGAAGCCGGAACAGCCGCCGCCCGAGACCGCGAGCCGCAGGAACGCGTTCGGCACGTTCTCCTGCGCCTTGAGCTCCCGGATGCGTTTCGCGGCGCTGGCGGTGAGGCTCACGCTGCGGTCTTTTTCGAGGATATCGGCCATGTTCCGAGACTCCGTGTCGCCTTTATGTAGGGGTGAGACAGGATTTGTCAAACCGGAGTCAGGCGCGCGGCATCGGCGCCGATGCCCGAGTCCTCCGCATGCCGAGCGATCCGATGAAAGCGCCGAAATGCGGCCACAAGAGATTGCATCGACTCGACGCCAAGGATAGCTTCGCGAAATGACGCTGGCGCTCGCTCCTTATGCCTCTTCGCCGGAGAGGAGTCGCGGGCGGCTGTATCGCGAACCGGAAAGCCCGAGCCGCACGCCGTTTCAGCGCGACCGCGATCGCATCATCCATTCCGCGGCCTTCCGGCGACTGCAGTACAAGACCCAGGTCTTCGTCTATCACGAAGGCGATCATTATCGCACGCGGCTCACCCACAGCCTCGAAGTGGCGCAGATCGCGCGCAGCCTGGCGCGCGCGCTGGGCTTGAACGAGGATCTCGCCGAGGCGCTGGCGCTGGCGCACGATCTCGGTCACACGCCCTTCGGCCACGCCGGCGAGGAGGCGCTCGACGCCGCGATGAAGGACTTCGGCGGCTTCGCTCACAACGACCAGACGCTGCGCATCCTGACCTCGCTCGAACGGCGCTACGCCGATTTCGACGGCCTCAACCTCACCTGGGAGACGCTCGAAGGCACGGTCAAGCACAACGGCCCGATCGAGCCGCCGTACTCCGACACCGTCGCCGCCTACAACGCGCGGCACGATCTCGAGTTGTCGACCTGGCCGTCGGCCGAGGCGCAGGTCGCGGCGTTGAGCGACGACATCGCCTACGACAACCACGACATCGATGACGGCTTCCGTGCCGCCCTGTTCACGCTCGACGATCTTCAGAAGGTGCCGCTGATCGGCGACGCGCTCGCCGAGGTGCGCCGGTCGAACCGCGCGATCGAGGACAGCCGCGTCATCCACGAAGCGGTGCGCCGGCTGATCGACCGAATGGTGACCGACGTCGTCGCCGAGGCCAGGCGGCGCATCGCGCAGTCGGGCGTCGCGTCGGCCGACGAGGTGCGCAGGCGCGACGCACCGCTGGTGGCGTTCTCCGACGCCATGCGCGAGAAAGAGAAGGTGCTGCGCGCATTCCTGTTCGAGCGCATGTACCGGCACTATCGCGTCAAGCGCATGTCGTCCAAGGCGCGGCGCGTCGTCGCCGACCTCTTTCGCATCTTCAACCGCGAGCCGGATCTGCTGCCGAGCGAGTGGCGCGACGAGGCGATGACACACGACGCCAAGGGTCGCGCGCGTGTCATCGCCGACTATATCGCCGGCATGACCGATCGCTTTGCCCTCGACGAGCACCGCCGGCTGTTCGACCGCGACGCCGCCACGTGATGAACCTGTTCGCGTATTTCCACGACAAGATCGCAGCCGAGATCGCGGCGTTGGGCCTCGACCTCGACACCAGCCGCATGTCGGTCGAGCCGCCGCGCGACCCTTCGCACGGCGACGTCTCGGCCAACGCCGCGATGGTCCTGGCCAAGGGCGCCGGCATGAAGCCGCGCGATTTTGCGGAGAAGCTGCGGCCGCGCCTCGCCAGGCTCGACCACGTCATCGCCGCCGAGATCGCCGGCCCCGGATTCATCAATCTGCGCCTCGACAACGCCTTCTGGCACGCGCGCCTCGCCGAGATCCTGCGCGCCGGCCTCGCCTACGGCGACAGCACGACGGGCCAGGGGCGGGTCGTCAACGTCGAGTACGTCTCGGCCAACCCCACCGGACCGATGCATGTCGGGCACGGCCGCGGCGCGGTGGTGGGTGACGCGCTCGCGGCGCTGCTGCACAAGACCGGCCACGCCGTGGCGCGCGAGTATTACGTCAACGACGCCGGCGCGCAGGTGGACGCGCTGGCGCGCTCCGTCCATCTGCGCTACCGCCAGGCGCTCGGCGAGGCCATCGGCGAGATTCCCGACGGCCTCTATCTCGGCGAATACCTGGTCGAGACCGGCGCCAATCTGGCGCGGCGCGACGGCAGGAAATGGCTCGGCCGGCCCGAGAGCGAGTGGCTCGCGCCGGTGCGCGATTTCGCCATCGACGAGATGCTGGCTCTCATCCGGGCCGATCTCGAATCGCTCGGCATCGAGTTCGACGTCTTCTCGTCCGAGCGCCGACTGGTGCAGCAAGGCGCAATCGAGCAGGCCATCGCCGAGCTCGAGAAGCAGGGCCTGATCTATGTCGGCACGCTGCAGCCGCCCAAGGGCATGGTCCCCGAGGATTGGGAGCCGCGGCCGCAGACCCTGTTCCGCTCGACCGCCTTCGGCGACGACGTCGACCGGCCGATCAGGAAGGCCGACGGCTCGTGGACCTATTTCGCCGCCGACATCGCCTATCATTGGGACAAATACAAGCGCGGCTTCGGCGACATGATCGACGTCTGGGGCGCGGATCACGGCGGCTACGTCAAGCGCATGCAGGCGGCGGTCAAGGCGCTGACGCACGGCAAGGCTTCGCTCGACGTCAAGCTGTGCCAGCTGGTCCATCTCTCCGACGGCGGCCAGCCGGTGCGGATGTCGAAGCGCGCCGGCAATTTCGTGACGCTGCGCGACGTGATCCAGCGCGTCGGCAGGGACGTGGTGCGCTTCGTCATGCTGACGCGGCGGAACGATCAAACGCTGGAATTCGATTTCGCCAAAGTCGTCGAGCAGTCGAAGGACAATCCCGTGTTCTACGTGCAATACGCCCACGCCCGAGCGCGCTCGGTGATGCGGCTGGCGGCCCAGCATTTCGGGTCGGACGAGCTCGGGCCGGCGGCGTTGGCGCGCGGCCCGCTCGACCTGCTGCGCGACGCCGACGAGATCGCGCTCGTGCGCCAGCTCGCGCAATGGCCCCGCGTCGTCGAAGGCGCGGCGCAGATGCACGAGCCGCATCGCGTCGCCTTCTATCTGCAGGAGGTCGCCGCGTCGTTCCATGCGCTGTGGAACAAGGGCAACGCCGATCCCGGGCTGCGGTTCGTGGTCGAGGGCAAGCGCGAACTGACGCGCGCGCGGCTCGCCCTGGTGCAGGCGCTGGCCTTCGTGATCGCCTCGGGGCTCGCGGTGATCGGCGTCACACCGGCCGAGGAGATGCGCTGATGACGCTCGGCGTCGATCCCGAAGACCGCGTTCCCGCGGCGCCGGGGCGGACTTCGAAATGGCCGCGCCAGCTCGGCACCCTGGTGCGCGTCGGCGTGGTCGTGGTCGTGCTCGGCGCCGCCGTCGCGTCGGGCTGGCCTTACGTCAAGGAGCACTGGCTGGCGCCGGCCGCGCCCGCCGGGCCGGTGCCGGTGATCGGTCCCGGCAGCGAGCCGATCAAGGAGGCGCCGAAGCAGCCGGGCGGCATGCAGGTGCCGGATCAGGACAAGGTGATCCTCAACGGCGCGGCAGCGCAGCCCAAGGTCGAGCAGATCCTGCCGCCGCCGCCGGCGCCGCTGCGGGCGCCCGAGCCGCCGCCGGTCGCCCAGGCCGCCGCGCCGCCCGTGCCCGCGCCCACGCCCGCACCTCCGCCGACGGCCGCACCTCCGCCGACGGCCGCATCGTCGCCGACGGCTGCATCGCCGCCGATTGCCGGCCCAGCGCCGCCGCGGCCGACGGCGCAGGTTTCGGCGGCAACGCCTTCCGGCGCCGAAGCGCGGAAACCGGAGGCGACTGTCGGCGCATCGCCGCCGACGCTGCGGCCGGCGCCGCATCCCGACGCCGTCGCGACGGCCAAGCCGACCGCCAGGGAGCCCGCGCCGGCGGTGTCCGGCGAACGCGTGCCGCCACAGCTCGCCGGCCAGGGCTGGTTCGTGCAACTCGGCGCGGTGAGCTCGACCGCGGCGGCGCAGAGCGAATGGACGCGTCTCAAGCGCACGCAGCCCGACTTGTTGGCGTCGCTGGCGGCGAACGCCGTGCGGGTCGAGCGTGGCGGCAACGTCCTCTATCGCATCGAAGCCGGTCCGCTCGCCGATGCCGGCGCCGCCAACCGCCTCTGCCGCTCGCTGCAGCAACGCCATGTCGCCTGCATCGTCCTCCGGCCGTGAACCCCTGGCGGCGATCTTCGGCTGCGCCGGCACGACCTTGTCGGCCGCCGAGCGCGACTTCTTCCGCGCCGCCAATCCGCTCGGCTTCATCCTGTTCCAGCGCAACTGCGAGAGCCCCGATCAGGTGCGCGCATTGGTCGCGGCCTTGCGGGAAAGCGTCGACGCAGCCGAGGCGCCGGTCCTGATCGACCAGGAAGGCGGCCGCGTCGCGCGGCTGCGGCCGCCGCACTGGCGGTCGTATCCGGCGGCGGCGAGGCTCGCCGCCTGCGCCACGCCGCGCGAGGCGGTGTCTTTGACGGCGCAGCTGATCGCCCACGACCTCGCGACGCTCGGCATCACGGTCGATTGCGCGCCGGTGCTCGATCTGGCGATTCCGGGCGCCGATCCGATCATCGGCGACCGCGCCTACGGCGCCGCGCCGGCGACGGTGGCGGAGCTCGGGCGCACCGCCTGCGAGGCCTTGCTGGCCGGCGGAGTGCTTCCCATAATCAAGCACATCCCGGGACATGGCCGTGCGACCGTCGACAGCCACAAGGCGCTGCCGGTCGTCGGCGCGGCCGTGGCCGAGCTGGCCGAGACCGATTTCGCGCCGTTCCGCGCCCTCAACGACATGCCGTGGGCGATGACGGCGCACATCGTCTTTCGGGCGCTCGATCCCGAGCGGCCGGCCACCCTGTCGCGGCGGCTGATCGCGGAGACGATTCGGACTAGCATTGGCTTCGACGGCGTGCTGATTTCGGACGATCTTTCGATGGCGGCGCTTCCCGGAACTCTGGCGGAGCGGGCGAGGGGTGCGCTCGAGGCGGGATGCGACGTGGTCTTGCATTGCAACGGTGATCCGGTGGAGATGACGGCTATCGCGGGCTCGATCGGCCCCCTGACCCCGGCGGCGCATCGCCGCCTGGCGCGCGGCGAGGCGCGGCGACGGGCCGCGGACCGTGGCGCGGCGTCGTTCGACCGGGCGGCCGCCTCGGCGCGGCTCGACGCCCTGGTGGGGGCCGGCGCATGATGTCGCCCGATTTCGCGCACCTCGCGCGCGAGATTTCCGTCCTGGCGCTGCCGGCGATCTTCGGCATCACGCTGCACGAGGCGGCGCACGGCTATGTGGCGCTGCGCTGCGGCGACGATACCGCACTGCGCATGGGCCGGGTCACGTTCAATCCGCTGCGGCACATCGATCTCTTCGGCACCGTGCTCATGCCGCTGCTGCTGTTCTTCGCCACCGGTTTCCTGTTCGGCTACGCCAAGCCGGTTCCGGTCAACTTCAGTCGGCTCAGGCGGCCGCGCCGCGACATGGTCTGGGTCGCGCTCGCCGGGCCCGCGGTCAATGTCCTGCTGCTGATCGTCTCGGCGCTGCTGTTCTACGTCGTGCCCTACCTGCCGGGCTACTTCCAGCAGTGGTTTTTCGAGAACCTGCAGTACTCGGTCGCCTTCAATTTCATTCTCGCCGCGTTCAACATGATTCCGCTGCCGCCGCTCGACGGCGGCCGCGTCGCCGTCGGCATCCTGCCGGATGCGCTCGCCTTTCCGCTGGCGCGCATGGAGCGCTACGGCTTGCTGATCCTGATCGGCGTGCTCATCCTGGTGCCGATGGTGGGCGCGCGGCTCGACATGGATTGGAACCTGTTCGGCCACGTCGTCGAAGGTCCGGTCGAATGGATCCTCGGAGCCATCAGCCGCATCACGGGTGTCGGATGAGCGACGTCGAACCCTTCGAGATGGCGAAGCCCGAGCCGCCGCCGGCCGCCGATCTGGTCGTCGACCTCGAGGGCTATCAGGGACCGATCGACCTGCTGCTCAATCTCGCGCGCGAGCAGAAGGTCGACCTGCTGCAGATCTCGATCCTCAAGCTCGCGGACCAGTATCTCGCCTTCGTCGCCGCCGCGCGCAAGCTTCGGCTCGAGATCGCCGCCGATTATCTCGTGATGGCGGCGTGGCTCGCCTATCTCAAGTCGCGCCTGCTGCTGCCGCAGCCGCCGAGCGAGGGCGAGCCGAGCGGCGACGAGCTGGCGGCGGCGCTCGCCCACCGCCTGAAGCGCCTCGAGGCGATGCAGCAGGCGGCGGCGCGGCTGTTCGCGCGGCCGCTGCTGGGCCGCGACGTCTTCATGCGCGGCGCGCCCGAAGGCCTGCCGCGCACCTATCAGCCGGTGTGGAGCGACACGCTCTACGACCTGCTGAAGGCTTACGGCGACCAGAGGCTGCGCCAGGAGGTCAGCGTCCTGCAGATCGCGCCGACCGAGCTCTATTCGATGGACGAGGCGCTCGAGCGCATGGCGCGGTTTCTCGGTCACATGCCGGAATGGCGCACTCTGATGAGCTTCCTGCCGCCGGATCTGGGCGACGGCTTGGTGCGCCGCTCCGCCGTTGCCGCGACCTTCGCGGCCAGCCTGGAGCTGGTCCGCACCGGCAAGGTGCAAATGCGTCAGGACACCGCCTTCGGTCCGATCTATCTTCGCAGTCCGTCTCCCGAGGCCTAGATGACCGCCGATCCCGCCGATCCCCGCGCCGACCAATTGCGGCTGCTCGAGGCCCTGTTGTTCGCATCGCAAACCCCCGTCGACGACGACGCGATCAAGGCGCGCCTGGGGGACGACGTCGACATTCCGTCGCTCATCGCCGAGCTCGAGACGCATTACCGCGGCCGCGGCGTCAACGTCGTCGCGGCCGCCGGCGGCTGGACGGTGCGCACCGCGCCCGATCTCGGTCCGCGGCTCAAGCTGGTGCAGAAGATCTCGCGCAAGCTGTCGCGCGCGGCGATGGAAACGCTCGCCATCGTCGCCTATCACCAGCCGGTGACGCGCGCCGAGATCGAGGACATCCGCGGCGTCGTCGTCTCGTCGGGCACTCTCGACCTGCTGATGGAGATCGGCTGGATCGCGCCCAAGGGCCGCCGTCAGACCGTCGGCCGGCCGGTGACCTGGGGCACGACCGACGCCTTCCTGCTGCATTTCGGTCTCGCGAATCCGGGCGATCTGCCCGGAATCGAGGAGTTGCGCGCCGCCGGCTTGATCGGACCGCGGCCCGACCTCACCTTGAGCGAGACCGGCAAGCTCGCCGAGCTGCCGATGGAGCGCGACGAAAGCGCCGCCGAGGAGACCGCGACCGACGAGGCGGAGGCCGAAGCCGAGGCCGCGGCCGAGGAGCTGGGACGGAACGCCCGGGACTGACATGTTCGATTTTTCCTGGTCCGAGCTCGCGCTGATCGCGGTCGTCGCCCTCGTCGTCATCGGCCCCAAGGACCTGCCGCGGGTGATGAAGAACGTGGCTTTCTGGGTGCGCAAGGCGCGTTCGATCGCGCGCGAGTTCCAGGGCAGCCTCGAGGACATGATGCGCGAAGCCGAGCTCGACGACGTCAAGCGCGACCTCGATAAGGCGACGAGCTTCAATTTCGACGAGGAGATGTCGAAGACCATCGATCCGCACGGCGAGCTGCATCGTTCGCTGTCGGCGCCCGAGCTCGTCAATCCGCTGGCGGAGGAGCCGAAGCCGGCGCCGACGGCGGAGCCGGCGCAGGCGGCGGCGACCACGGAACCGGCGGCGCCCGCATCGCCTCCGGCCGAGCCCGGCGCCGCCCCGGCGAGCGACCGGCCCGCCGAGCCAAAGTCCGAACCGCCGCTTACCGATCCGGCGAAAGCGCCATGAGCGACGATCCGCGCGAAGACGAGCTCGAAGGCGGCAAGATGCCGCTGCTCGATCATCTGATCGAGCTCCGCAAGCGGCTGCTCTATTCGATCATCGCGTTCCTCATCTTGCTGGCGCCGTGCTGGCATTTCTCGCGCGAGATCTACGATTTCCTGGCGCGCCCGCTCGCCAACGCGCTGGCCGGACAAACCGGCCGCCACTTCATCTATACCGACCTGACCGAGGCGTTCTTCACCAATTTGCGCGTCGCGGTGTGGTCGGCGTTCTGCCTGGCGTTTCCCTTCATCGCGACGCAGCTCTGGCTGTTCGTCGCGCCCGGCCTCTACAAGAAGGAGCGGCGCGCGTTCTTGCCGTATCTGATCGCGTCCCCGGTGCTGTTCGTGATGGGCGGAGCGCTGGTCTATTTCATCATCTTCCCGGTCGCCTGGCGCTTCTTTCTCAGTTTCGAATCGCCCGGCGGCGCAGGCATCCTCCCGGTCGAGATCGAGCCCAAGGTCAGCGAATACCTGACGCTGGTGATGCGGCTGATGCTCGCCTTCGGCCTGGCGTTCCAGCTGCCGGTGCTGCTGACGCTGATGGCGCGGGTCGGTTTGGTGACCTCCGCCGGCCTTGCCTCCAAGCGCCGCTACGCCATCGTTCTGGTGTTCATCGCCGCCGCCGTGCTGACGCCGCCCGACATCTTCAGCCAAGTGTCCCTGGCGCTGCCGCTGATCGGCCTGTTCGAGATTTCGATCATTTCCTGCCGCATGGTCGAGAAGAGGCGCGCCGAGCGCGAAGCCGAAGAAGAGGCCGCGCTCGGTCTCAAGCCCAAAGCCAAGGCCAAGACCTGATGCTCGACATCCGCTGGATCCGCGACAACCCGGAGGCTTTCGACAGGGGCCTGGCGCGGCGCGGACTCGCGCCGATGGCGGCGACGATCCTAGGCCTCGACCGGGAATGGCGCGCGGCGCAGACCGCGGCCGAGCAGAACCAGGCGGCGCGCGGCAAGCTCGGCCAGGAAATGGCGGCGGCGCGGGCCAAGGGCGGCGAGGCGGCCGACGCACTGATGCGCCGGATGGCCGAAAGCAAAGAGCGGCAGGCCGCGCTCGAGGCCGAGGCGGCGCGGCTGCGCGAGGCGATCGATGCGGCGCTCGCGCCGCTGCCCAACATCCCGGCCGACGACGTGCCCGACGGCAAGGACGCGGCGGACAACAAGCTGCTGCGCGAGGTCGGCGCACGGCCGCAATTCGCCTTCAAGCCGAAGGACCACGCGGCGCTCGGCGAAGCCTTGGGCCAGATGGACTTCGCGCGCGCCGCCAGAATCTCGGGCGCGCGCTTCGTCGTGCTGTCGGGCGGTCTCGCGCGGCTCGAGCGCGCCCTCGGCCAGTTTATGCTCGATCTCCACACCCGCGAATTCGGCTACACCGAGGTGGCGCCGCCGTTGCTGGTGCGCGACGAAGCGGTGTTCGGCACCGGCCAGTTGCCGAAATTCGCCGGCGATCTGTTCCGCACAACGACCGGCCTGTGGTTGATTCCGACCGCCGAAGTCTCGCTGACGAATCTCGCGCGCGAGGAAATCGTCGACGAAGACAGGTTGCCGCTGCGCTACACCGCGCTGACGCCGTGCTTCCGCTCCGAAGCCGGCGCCGCGGGCAAGGATACGCGCGGCATGATCCGTCAGCACCAGTTCGACAAGGTCGAGCTGGTTTCGATCGCGCATCCCGACAAATCGGCCGACGAACACGAACGCATGATCCGCTGCGCCGAGGAGGTGCTGAAGCGCCTCGGCCTCGCCTATCGCGTCATGCTGCTGTGCAGCGGCGACATGGGCGCATCGGCGCGCAAAACCTACGACATCGAGGTCTGGCTGCCAGGGGAGGGTCACGGCGCCGGCGCCTACCGTGAAATCTCGTCATGTTCGAATTGCGGCGATTACCAAGCGCGCCGCATGGACGCGCGTTTCAAGGCCAAAGGCGGAAAGGGAACACGCTTCGTCCACACGCTCAACGGCTCCGGCCTCGCGGTCGGCCGCGCGCTGATCGCGGTGATGGAAAACTATCAGCGGGCCGACGGCTCGATCGCGCTGCCCGACGCGCTCAAGCCCTACATGGGCGGAATCGAGGTCATCGCCGGTGGCGTTTGATTTTCCGCTCGATCTGCGCCGCGCCCGCATTCTGGTCTCGAACGACGACGGCATCGAATCGCCCGGCCTCAAACTGCTGGTCAAGCTGGCGCGCGTCTTCACCGACGACGTCTGGGTCTGCGCGCCCGAGACCGAGCAGAGCGGCGCGAGCCATTCGCTGACCATCACCCGGCCGCTGCGCATCCGCAAACTCGGCGCCCGGCGCTACGCCGTCGACGGCACGCCGACCGATTGCGTGCTGCTCGCGGTCAACGGATTCATGCGGGGCCGCAGGCCGGACCTGATGTTCTCGGGCATCAATGCCGGAGGCAACATGGGCGAGGACGTGATCTATTCCGGAACCGTCGCCGCCGCGCTCGAGGCGACGCTGCTCGGCGTGCCCGCCATCGCCTTCAGCCAGCATTCGCCGAGCGGCATGCGCTTCGCCTGGCCGACGGCCGCGGCCTATCTGCCGCGCGTCGTGCGCCGCCTGGTGGCGCGCGGCTGGCCGAGCAACACGCTGATCAACGTCAATTTTCCGGACCTTCCGCCGAACCGGGTCAGGGGCATTCAGGTCACGGCGCAGGGCCGCCGCAAGATCGGCGACAATCTGGTCGAGCGTCTCGATCCGCGCGGCCGGCCCTATTGCTGGATCGGCCCGATGCGCGACGAGCAGCGCACGCGCCGCGGCACCGACGTCAAGGCGGTGGTCGACGGCTATGTCTCGGTGACGCCGGTGTTCTTCGATCTCACCAGCCGCCGCGTACTGACGCGGCTGCGCAAGGCGTTCCGGTGAGCGACGACAAGCACAAGGCCGAGATCGCGCGACTGATCATGACGCTGCGCGGCGAGGGCATCGAGGACCAGCGCGCGCTCAACGCCATCGAGCGCACGCCGCGTGAGCTGTTCGTGCCGCCGACCTTCCGCGAGCGCGCCTACGAGAACGTGGCGCTGCCGATCGGCCACGGCCAGACCATCAGCCAGCCCTATATCGTCGCGTTGATGACCCAGGCGCTCGAGGTGGGCGACCGCCACAAGGTGCTCGAGATCGGCACCGGCTCGGGCTACCAGGCGGCGGTTCTGGCGCGGCTCTGCCGCCGCGTCCTCACCATCGAGCGCCATCGCGCGCTGCTCAAGGCGGCCGAGGCGCGCTTCGCCGAGCTGCGGCTGCACAACGTCGTGACGCGCTTCGGCGACGGCACCAAGGGCTGGCCCGAGCACGAGACCTTCGACCGCATCGTCGTCACCGCCGCGGCAGCCGAAATTCCGCGCAACCTGCTCGCACATCTTGCCGATGGCGGCATCCTGGTCGCGCCCATCGGCCCGCCGCGGCGCGACCAGAAGCTGCTGCGCGTGCGCCGCGGCGCCGATGGTATGGCGGTCGAGGATCTCGGCAGCGTGCGATTCGTTCCGCTGGTTGCGGGCCTGCCGCGGGCGCGCGAGGGTCTGTCGCGGCCGCCGCGCGCGTCATAAACTCGGCACATGGTTCCGCGCGATCGGCGACGGCGCGCTCGCGTTTTCGCGCTCGCCCTGGCGACGGCGCTGGCCGGCTGCCAGAACGTCCATGTCCGACTCGGTGGGCCGCCGGCCGCGCCGGCGGCCGTGCAAGCGTCGCCGCCGAGCTTTGCCAATCCCGCCGACGTTCCCGGCGGTCACGTCACGGTGCGTAGCGGCGAGACGATCTACGACGTGGCCCGGCGCACCGGCGCGCCGGTGCGCGATCTGATTGACGCCAATCGCCTGCAGCCGCCCTATCGTCTGGCGCCGGGCCGCGAGCTCATCGTGCCGCGGATTCCGACGCATGTCGTGCGACGCGGCGAGACGCTCAACAGTATCGCCGGCGCCGAAGGGGTCGAGCTCTATTCGCTCGCGCGCATGAACGAGCTGTCGCCGCCTTTCGCGGTGACGCCGGGCGAGGTGCTGAAGCTGCCGCCGAGGGTGACGCGGCCGCTCGTGGCCGAGGCGCCGCCGCCCGCGCCGCCACCAGGCAAGCCCGCCATCGCGACCGCGCCGCTCGCGCCGGTGACGACGCAGCCGCTCAGGCCCGGAGCCGCGCCGCCACCGGCGGCCAAGCCCGAGATCGCCAACCTGCCGCCGCAGGCGCCGGCCGCCCCCGCGATCGAAGCGCCGCGAACCGGATCCGTCGCGCCGGCCGGCGCCGGCCGATTCCTCTGGCCGGTGCGCGGCCGTGTCATCGGCGGCTTCGGCGCAACGCCGGCGGGGACGCACAACGACGGCATCAACATTGCTGCCCCCAAGGGCACGCCGGTGCGCGCGGCCGATGCCGGCGTGGTGGTCTATGCCGGAAACGAGCTGCGCGGCTACGGCAACCTGATCCTGATCAAGCATGTCGGCGGCTGGATGACCGCCTATGCGCATAACGCCAACCTCTTGGTGAAGCGCGGCGAGACGGTGAAGCGCGGCCAGGAGATCGCCACCGTCGGTGCCACCGGCATCGTCACCGAGCCGCAGCTCCATTTCGAGATCCGCAGGGGCACCGAGGTGCTCGATCCGATGCAATACCTGTCGGCGAGCCAGGCGCGCGCCGGGCGGTAGCGTCGGCTCCGTCGACTGACACGTCAGCGTTTCCGTCGATGCCGAACTGCGACCGTCAAACCGACGAGGGCGACCGTGTTGCAGCCGGCGCCGACGAGGCAGTCGCCCGCGGCCCGAGCGTCTGCCAGAGGAATCCTGCGATCAGGCTCGCAATCCTTCGCCGCGGGCGCGCAACGGGTTGCCGCCGCCAGACCCGCGCCGCCGTGACGGTGGCCGAGCGCCGCTAGCGCGCTTCGAGCTTCTTGCCCAGGCGGCCGGCCAGGTCCTGGATGTACTGCCACGCCACGCGGCCGGAGCGGGCGCCGCGGGTGATCGCCCATTCCTGCGATTCCGCCTTGAGCTTGTCCGGCGGATAGTCGAGGCCGTAGCGCTTGGCATAGCCACGGATCATCGCCTGATAGGTTTCCTGATCGCAGGCGTGGAACCCGAGCCACAGGCCGAAGCGATCCGAAAGCGAAACTTTTTCCTCGACGGCTTCGCCCGGCATGATCGCGGTCGAGCGCTCGTTCTCGATCATGTCGCGCGCCAGCAGATGCCGGCGGTTCGACGTCGCGTAGAGCACGACGTTGTCGGGCCGGCCCTCGATGCCGCCCTCGAGCACCGCCTTGAGCGACTTGTAGCTCGTGTCCTGCGCATCGAACGACAGGTCGTCGCAGAACAGGACGCAGCGTCGCCTGGTGGTGCGCAGCTTCGCCAGCAGTGCGGGCAGGGACGGAATGTCCTCGCGGTGGATCTCGACCAGAACCAGCGACCGCGGCTTCTCGCGATTGATCGCCGCGTGCACCGCCTTGACCAGCGACGACTTGCCCATGCCGCGCGCACCCCACAGCAGCACGTTGTTGGCCGGCAGGCCCTTGGCGAAGCGCTGCGTATTGTCGAGCAGGATGTCGCGCACGCGCTCGATGCCCTGCAGCAGTTCGATGTCGACGCGATTCACCGATTTGACCGGTTCGAGCCACTGGCCGTCGGCGTGCCAGACGAAGGCGTCGGCGGCCTCGAAATCGGTCGTCGGATAGGCCTTGGGCGCCAGCCGCTCGAGGGCGTCGGCGATGCGCTGCAGCACCGTGTCGTGGCTCTTGTCGTCGCTCATCGATGGGGTGATAAGCCTTTGGCCGGGAGGGAAAAATTCGCCGCGACCCTAAGCGCGCGGACCGGCGCCGTCAACTGCGCGCTGCCTTGCGCTTTCGGGCCAAGTCCAGTACCAATGCGCGCGACATCGCGGGAGTCCGATATGTTCTTGATTTCGCCGGCCTATGCGCAGGCGGCCGGGGGCGGCGGCGCCAGCGCCAGCACCCTGATGCAGATGGCGCCGCTGGCGCTGATCTTCGTCGTCTTCTATTTCTTCCTCATCCGGCCGCAGCAGAAGAAGGCGAAGGAGACCAAGGCCATGCTCGAGGCGCTGCGCCGCGGCGACCGCGTCGTCACCGGCGGCGGCATCATCGGCACGATCGCCAAGGTGGTGAACGCCGACGAGGTGCTGGTCGACATCGCCGAGAACACGCGCGTGCGCGTGATGCGCAGCACGATCGTCAGCGTGCTCGCCAAGACGGCGCCGGCCGGCGGCAAGGCGGAGAAGGAAAAGGACGAGGAAGGCGACGACGGCGACGGATCGGCCAAGAGCGAGACCAAGGACAGCGCCAAAGCCGGCGGATGAAAGCGATGCGCGACGCCGCAGTTTGCAGCATCGTCGTCGCGCCGTGGCGGCGCGCGCGGCGATCCCGGAATATAGGCCCGACAGGCGCCGGATCCTTCCTCGTGCCGGGCGCACGGTAGCGAGCGGCTGACGCATGCTCTATTTCGCGCGGTGGAAGATCGTCCTCATCCTGGCGGTGTGCGCGCTGGGCGTGATCTTCACGCTGCCCAATGTCTTCTCGGCGCAGACGGTCGAATCCTGGCCGGGATTCCTGCCGAAGAGCCAGGTCAGCCTCGGCCTCGATCTGCGCGGCGGCTCCTATCTGCTGCTCGAGGTCGACACCGCCGCGGTCGAGCGCGACCGGCTCAACAGCCTGGTCGACGAGCTGCGGACGACGCTGATCGGCCGCCGCATCGGCTACACCAATCTCGGTGTCGCCGGCGACCATGCCGCGGTCAAGCTGACGGACGCGTCGAAATACGACGAGGTCCGCGACGCGATCCTCAAGATCGATCCCGAGCTGCAGATCGCCAGCGCGTCCGACGGGACGATGACGCTGAAGCCGAACGACCAGGCGGTCGAGGCGCGCCGGCGGTCGGCGGTCGACCAGTCGATCGAGATCGTCCGCCGCCGCATCGACGAGACCGGCACGCGCGAAGCGACGATCCAGCGCGAAGGCGACAAGCGCATCCTCGTCGAGCTGCCGGGCATCAGCAATCCCGAGCATGTCAAGGCGCTGCTCGGCAAGACGGCGCGGCTCACGTTCCAGATGGTGGATCCCAATGCCTCGGTCGAGGAGGCAAAGGCGGGCCACGTCCCGCCGGGTGACGAGCTGCTGCCGTCGGCCGAGACGCGTCCGGGCCTGCCGGGCGCCTATGTCGTGCGCCGCCGCGTGCTGGTTTCGGGCGACATGCTGACCGACGCGCAGCCGACCTTCCAGGAAAACGAGCCGGTGGTGTCGTTCAAGTTCGATTCCGTCGGCGCACGGCGCTTTGCCGAGACGACCAAGGAGAACGTCGGCAAGCTCTTCGCCATCGTGCTCGACAACAAGGTGATCAGCGCGCCGGTGATCAAGGAGCCGATCCTCGGCGGGCAGGGCGTGATCGAGGGCAGCTTCACGGTGCAATCCGCCAACGATCTGGCGCTGCTGCTGCGCGCCGGCGCGCTGCCGGCGCCGCTGACTGTGATCCAGGAGCGCAGCGTCGGCCCCGATCTCGGCGCCGATTCGATCCGCGAAGGCACGACCTCGTGCGTCGTCGGCGTGATCCTGGTCGTCGTCTTCATGGTCGTATTCTACGGCCTGTTCGGCCTCTTCGCCGACATCGCCCTGTTCTTCAACCTGTGCATCATGATGGCGGCGCTGACGCTGCTGGGCGCGACGCTGACCCTGCCCGGCATCGCCGGCATCGCCCTGACGCTGGGCATGGCGGTCGATGCCAACGTGCTGATCTACGAGCGCATCCGCGAAGAGGTGCGCAGCGGCCGCTCGCTGATCTCGTCGCTTCAGGCGGGGTTCGAGCGCGCCTTCGGCACCATTCTCGACAGCCACGTGACCACCCTGGTGGCGGGCGCGCTGATGTTCTGGCTCGGCTCCGGCCCGGTGAAGGGATTCGCCGTGACGCTGAGCATCGGCGTGCTGACCTCGCTGTTCTCGGCCATCCTGGTGACGCGGCTGCTCATCGTCACCTGGCTGCGCCGCTCCAAGCCCAAAGTGATTCCGATCTAGGTTCGCGCCGATGTTCCGCCCGCTGATCGTCATCCGCCGCATCCCGAATATCGATTTCATGGGCATGCGCATGTTCGGCTTCGCGCTGTCGGCGATCATGACGATCGGCTCGATCGTGCTGTTCGCCGTCAACGGCCTCAATTACGGCATCGACTTTTCCGGCGGCATCGTCATCGAGGCGCGCACGCCGCAGCCGGCGAACCTCGCCGCGATGCGCAACCAGCTCGACGGCCTCGGCATCGGCCAGGTCCAGCTCCAGGGCTTCGGCGGCCCCAACGACGTAATGATCCGCATCCAGCGTCAGCCCGGCGGCGACAAGGCGCAGGAGCAGGCGGTCAGCAAGGTCAAGCAGTCGCTGGGGCCCGGTATCGACTACCGCAGCACCAGCGTCGTCGGACCGACCGTCGGTGCCGAGCTGATCCGCGCCGGAACCATCGCCACCATTCTCGCGTTGGTGGCGATAGCGATCTATGTCTGGTTCCGTTTCGAATGGCAGTTCGGGATCGGCGCAATGCTGTCGACGTTGCACGACACCGTCACCACCGTCGGCTTGTTCTCCTTGCTGCAGATCGAGTTCAACCTGACCACGCTGGCGGCGATCCTGACCATCGCCGGCTACTCGATCAACGACACCGTCGTGATCTACGACCGCGTGCGCGAAACCATGCGGCGCTACAAGACGATGGATTTCTCGGTGCTCATCAACAAGAGCCTGAACGAGACGCTGTCGCGCACGATCCTGACGGTGAGCACCACGGCGCTGGCGGTGCTGTCGCTGTTCTTCTTCGGCGGACAGGTGCTGCACGGGTTCTCGATCGCGATGCTGTGGGGCATCGTCGTCGGCACGTATTCGTCGCTCTTCATCGCCGCGCCGCTGCTCTACTACATACGGCCGAAGGGCGTGCACGGCCGCGGCGGCGAGGTTGCGGCGGCGCCGGCGCCGCCCGCCGCGCCGGCTCAGCAGCCGCGCGCCAAGACCGGGGCGCCGTGACCGATGTCACGCCCCTGATTCCCGCCGGGCGCCAGGTGGTCGAGAGCTACGGGCGCAACGGTTTCCACGTCAGCGGCGTCGCCTATCGGGGCGCGATCCTGGTGACCGCCGAGGCGACGACCGCCTGGGACATCGCCTCGTTCGCCGCGATCACGCTCGAAAGCTTGAGCGCGCTGTTCGATCGTGGCATCGAGATTCTGCTGCTCGGCTGCGGTACGCGCATGGCGCCGGTGCCGGCCGAGCTGCGCGTCGCGCTCAAGGCCCGGGGCATCGTGGTCGACGCCATGGATACCGGCGCCGCCTGCCGCACCTATAACGTGCTGTTGGCAGAGGAGCGTCGCGTCGCCGCGGCATTGTTACCGCCGCATTAACCAGGCGGTCTTGACGGCCGCGGCGGGAGTTGCCAGCCTCCGCTCCGTTCACATACCCGGGTAGGTGGGGCCGGAGCGCCTGTCCCGATCAGGCCGGGAGACCGAGCATGATTCTGTTCGCCGCCAAAGAGCCCGCGCTGTCGCCGGTGGGCGTGCTGGTGCGGCAGCACGACCGCGATCGCTATGTCACGGCGCTGTTCGCGCCCGAGCACCGCCGCGAGAACCTGTTCGCGCTTTACGCCTTCAACTACGAGATCGCCAAGGTGCGCGAGACCGTGCGCGAGATCGAGATGGGCCGCATCCGCCTGCAATGGTGGCGCGACGCCATCGCCGAGATCGTCGCCGGCAAGCCGCCCATGCAGCACGAGGTGGTCGAGCCGCTGGGGCGCGTGATCCGCGCCTACGAACTTTCTCAGGCGGCGCTCGAACGCATGATCGCGGCGCGGGAGCAGTACCTGCTGCCCGATCCGCCCGAGACGATGGCGGATCTCGAGGATTACGCCGACGCGACCGGCGGCACGCTCAACGTTCTGGCGCTGCAGACGCTGGCGGTGAAGGACGAAAAGGGCTCCTCGGCGATCGCGGCGCGCCATACCGGCGTCGCCTATGCGCTCGCGGGGCTGCTGCGGGCGACGCCGTTCAACGCCCGGTTCGGCCGCTCGTTCATCCCGGTCAGGCTCGATCCCGGCCGTCGCGCGCTTGAAGCCAAGTCGACGCCGGCGCTGTGCGACGCCGCCGCCACCATCGTCGGGGCGGCGCGAGCGCGGCTCGACAAAGCGCGGGCGATGGAGGACGAGATCCACGAGAACGCCATGCCGGTGATGCTGTCGGCGGTCATCGCCGCGCGCTGGCTCAAGCAGATCGAGAAGGCCGGCTACGACGTGTTCTCGCCGCGCATCCTGCGGCCCGATCCCTGGCGCAGCCTGCGGCTTTACCGGGCGGCGCGGCGCGGCCGCATTTGACGCGCCAACTTTAGGCGAGCGTCGCCGTACAATTCGGGCATCGCGTCGCCTTGATGGCGATCGTCGAGATGCAATAGGGGCATTCCTTGGTGGTCGGCGCGGCCGGCGCTGTCGGCGCGAGCTTTGCGGTCATGTGGTTGATCTGCCGGACGAGCAGGAACACGGCGAAGGCAATGATGATGAAATTGACGATGGTGTTGATGAACTCGCCGTAGTTGAGCGTGGCCGCGCCGGCGGCCTTGGCCTGAGCGATGGTGTCGTAGTGCGCACCCGACAGGTTGATGAACAGGCTGGAAAAGTCGACCTTGCCGAGCAGCAATCCGATTGGCGGCATGATCACGTCGTTCACCAGCGAGTTCACGATCTTACTGAACGCGGCGCCCATGATGAAACCGACGGCGAGGTCGATGACATTGCCGCGCATCGCGAAGTCGCGAAATTCCTTGAGCATCAATACCCTCCTTGCCAAGGCCGCAGGGTCGCGGCCGCGTTCCGTCGCCTGCAGCTTGGGCAAGCGGCACGGTGCAGGCAAGCGTGCGGTTTCGGGGGCGCGGTGGAGCTCTTCCGACGCATCCGAGCCTATCCAGCGGCGCCAGCGCGCTCGGCTCGCCGGTCGCGGAGACCCCGGCGGAGCGCGACACGCCGGCTCACGCCCGCTTGCGCTTCTGCTCGGAATAGCGCGCGAGATACGCCTTCAAATATTCGCCGGTGTAGCTGCCCTTGGCGGCGGCGATCTGCTCCGGCGTTCCGGTCGCCACGACGCGGCCGCCGCCCGAGCCGCCTTCGGGCCCGAGATCAACGATCCAGTCGGCGGTCTTGACGACCTCGAGGTTGTGCTCGATCACCAGCACGGTGTTGCCCTGGTCGACGAGCGCATGCAGCACTTCGAGCAGTTTGCTGACGTCGTCGAAGTGCAGGCCGGTGGTCGGCTCGTCGAGGATGTAGAGCGTGCGCCCGGTGGCGCGCCGCGACAGTTCCTTGGCCAGCTTGACGCGCTGCGCCTCGCCGCCCGACAGCGTCGTCGCCGACTGGCCGATATGGATGTAGCCCAGGCCGACGCGCTCGAGCGTCGCCAGCTTCTCGCGGATCGCCGGCACCGCCGAGAAGAATGCCGCGCCTTCCTCGACCGTCATGTCGAGCACGTCGGCGATGCTCTTGCCCTTGAACCGGACTTCGAGCGTCTCGCGATTGTAGCGCTTGCCCTTGCAGACGTCGCATTGGACGTAGACGTCGGGCAGGAAGTGCATTTCGATCTTGATGACGCCGTCGCCCTCGCAGGCCTCGCAGCGCCCGCCTTTGACGTTGAACGAGAAACGGCCCGGCCCGTAGCCGCGCGCCTTGGCTTCGGGCAGGCCCGCGAACCAGTCTCTTATTGGCGTGAATGCACCCGTGTAGGTTGCCGGATTGGAACGCGGCGTGCGGCCGATCGGCGACTGGTCGATGTCGATGACCTTGTCGAGGTGCTCGACGCCCTCGATGCGGTCGTGCGCGCCCGCCTGCTCGCGCGCGCCCATCAGCCGGCGCGCCAGCGCCTTGTAGAGCGTGTCGATCACCAGCGTCGATTTGCCGCCGCCCGAGACGCCGGTGATGCAGGTGAGGGCGCCGAGCGGGAACGCAACCTTGATGCTCTGCAGGTTGTTGGCGCGCGCGCCGACCACGGTAAGCAGCTTGCCGTTGCCGCGCCGGCGCTGCGGCGGCAGCTCGATGCGTTTCTTGCCGGTGAGATAGGCGGCGGTGATGCTGTCGGGGCTTTTCATCACCTCGTCGGGCGTGCCGCAGGCGACCACCTTGCCGCCGTGGATGCCGGCCGCCGGCCCCATGTCGATGAGATAATCGGCGGCGCGGATCGCCTCCTCGTCGTGCTCGACCACCAGCACCGTGTTGCCGAGGTCGCGAAGGCGTTTGAGCGTCTGCAAAAGCCGGTCGTTGTCGCGCTGATGCAGGCCGATCGACGGCTCGTCGAGCACATAGAGCACGCCGGTGAGGCCCGAGCCGATCTGCGAGGCGAGCCGGATGCGCTGGCTCTCGCCGCCCGACAGCGTGCCCGAGGCGCGCGACAGCGTCAGGTATTCGAGGCCGACATTGCGCAGGAATCCGAGGCGCTCGTTGATCTCCTTGAGGATGCGCGCGGCGATGTCGCGCTGCTTCTGCGTCAGGCTCTGGTTGAGCGTGCCGAACCACTCGCCGGCGTCGAGGATCGACATGTCGGCGACCTGGCTGATGTCGAGGCCGCGGATCTTGACCGCCAGCGCCTCGGGCTTGAGCCGGCGGCCCCGGCAGGCCTCGCACGGCGCGGTGTTCTGATAGCGTGACAGCTCTTCGCGCCGCCACATGCTTTCGGTCTCCCGCCAGCGCCGCTCGATATTGGGGATGACGCCCTCGAACGGCCGCGTCGTCGAATAGCTCTTGCGGCCATCGTCGTATTTCATGGTCACCGGTCTGTCGCCGGTGCCGTAGAGGATCGCCTGCCGCGCCTTGGGATCGAGGTCCTTCCACGGCGTGTTGACGCTGATCTTGAGATGCCGCGCCAGGCTGTCGAGCGTCTGCGCGTAATACTGCGTCGATTGCGTGTTCCACGGCGCGATCGCGCCTTCGCGCAGGCTCAGCCGCTCGTCGGGCACGATCAGATCGGGATCGAAGAACAGCTTGGTGCCGAGGCCATCGCAGGCCGGGCAGGCGCCGAACGGGTTGTTGAACGAGAACAACCGCGGCTCGATCTCGGGAATGGTGAAGCCCGAGACCGGACAGGCGAACTTGGCCGAGAAGATGGTCTGCTTGCCGCTGTCGGCGTCCTCGGCGATGGCGATGCCGTCGGCGAGCTTGAGCGCGGTCTCGAGGCTGTCGGCGACGCGGTTGCCCAGATCCCTGCGCACGACGATGCGATCGACCACGACCTCGATGTCGTGCTTGAGCTTCTTATCGAGCGCCGGCGCGGCGTCGATGTCGTGCATCTTGCCATCGATCTTGACGCGCTGGAAGCCGCGTTTCTGCAGCTCGAGCAGGTCCTTGCGGTACTCGCCCTTGCGGCCACGCACGATCGGCGCCAGCAGAAGCAGACGCGTGCCTTCCGGCATCGCCATAATGCGATCGACCATCTGCGACACCGTCTGGCTTTCGATCGGCAGGCCGGTGGCGGGCGAATAGGGCACACCGATGCGCGCCCACAGAAGGCGCATATAGTCGTAGATTTCGGTGACGGTGCCGACGGTCGAGCGCGGGTTGCGCGAGGTCGTCTTCTGTTCGATCGAGATCGCCGGCGATAGGCCTTCGATCAGATCGACGTCCGGCTTCTGCATCAGCTCGAGGAACTGGCGCGCGTAGGCCGACAGACTCTCGACGTAGCGCCGCTGGCCTTCGGCGTAGATAGTGTCGAAGGCGAGCGACGATTTGCCCGAGCCCGACAGGCCGGTGATCACCACCAGGCTGTCGCGCGGCATGTCGACGTCGACGTTCTTCAGATTGTGTTCGCGGGCGCCGCGGACACGGATTTGCTGCATGGAAGAAGGCACCCGATTCGCGCGAGACGAACCACTATGCGGCACAAGCTTCGTGCTTGGCAATGTTCCCATTGTGTTCTAGGGTGGCAGAGGCTTGCCAAGCCGGGCAAGAAGCCGATAGATGGGCGCGGCGGCCGCCGGTCGCAAGGCGGCGTGAAGCAAAAGGAGCGGGCGAGATGGCCGGAAGCGTCAACAAGGTGATCCTGATCGGCAATCTCGGCCGCGACCCCGAGATCCGCTCGACCAACGACGGCACGCGCGTCGCCAATCTGTCGGTGGCGACGTCGGAATCCTGGCGCGACAAGACCACCGGCGAGCGCAAGGAGCGCACCGAGTGGCACCGCGTCGTGGTGTTCAACGACCGGCTGGTCGAGATCATCGAGAAATACCTGAAGAAGGGCTCCAAGGTTTATCTCGAGGGCGCGTTGCAGACGCGCAAATGGACCGACCAGTCGGGCCAGGAACGCTACACCACCGAAGTGGTGCTACAGAAATACCGCGGCGAGCTCACCATGCTCGACGGTGCGCGCGGCGGCGAGGGCGGTTCGTTCGCCGCCGACGAGCCGGCGGCGGCGCCGGCCGGCGCCGCTCGCGGCCGCGGGAAGACGCCGTCCGCCACCGATCTGGACGACGAAATCCCGTTTTAGGCGCGCGCCGAGCCGTCGGGGCTGGGCGAATATGCGGTCGAAATGGTCGGTCGATTCGCGGTTGTTGCACCGCAAAAAAATCATCTCCGGAAAGGGCTGGCTTGAGGCCTGAAATTACCCTCGCGTATCGCGATAAGTATTTTCTATAGGTCACTGTCTTTATAACATAAGAATTCTCGACCGAGTCGATGGATTGGGGAGGGTTTCGGTTGGCTGCTGGCGTTGTTTGCAGCGCTGAAATCCCGTAGAATTTTGCGGTTCTGACGCTGGCGTGTTCCGCCAGCGTTTGCATGAGAAAACGCCGCGATAACAGCCCCAAACCGTGGTCGCCAACCCCACACCGCCGAGCCCGCCGCCGCCGAGCGACATCGCACCGGTCTCCATCGAAGAGGAGATGCGGCGGTCCTATCTCGATTACGCCATGAGCGTGATCGTCGCGCGCGCCCTGCCGGATGTGCGCGACGGTCTCAAGCCGGTCCACCGCCGCATCCTTTATGGCATGAAGGAAGGCGGCAACGACTGGAACCGGCCCTTCCGCAAGTCGGCGCGTGTCGTCGGCGACGTCATGGGCGGCTATCACCCCCACGGCGACGCCGCGATCTACGACGCCATGGTGCGCATGGCGCAGGATTTCTCGATGCGCCTGCCGCTGATCGACGGCCAGGGCAATTTCGGCTCGATGGACGGCGATCCGCCAGCCGCCATGCGCTACACCGAGGCGCGACTGTCGCGCGCCGCTGAAGCCCTGCTCGACGATATCGACAAGGAAACCGTCGACTTCCAGCCCAATTACGACGGCAGCCGCCAGGAGCCCAAGGTTCTCCCGGCGCGCTTTCCCAACATCCTGGTCAACGGCGGCGCCGGCATCGCCGTCGGCATGGCAACCAACATCCCGACCCACAATCTGGGCGAAGTGATCGACGCCTGTATCGCCTATATCGACGACAACGCCATCTCGATCGAGGCGCTGATCGAGAAGGTGCCGGGGCCGGACTTCCCGACCGGCGGCATCATCCTCGGGCGCGGCGGTATCGCCGATGCCTATCGCACCGGGCGCGGCTCCATCGTCATCCGCGGCAAGGCGGCGATCGAGCCGATCGGCAAGGATCGCGACGCGATCGTCGTCACCGAGATCCCCTACCAGGTGAACAAGGCGCGGCTCGTCGAGCGCATTGCCGAATTAAGTCGCGAGAAGCAGATCGACGGCATCGCCGATCTGCGCGACGAGAGCGATCGCCACGGCGTGCGCGTCGTCGTCGAGCTCAAGCGCGACGCCATGGGCGAGGTGGTGCTGAACCAGCTCTACAAGTTCACCCCGCTGCAGGAGTCCTTCGGCATCAACATGCTGGCGCTCGACGCCGGCCGCCCGGTGCTGATGAACCTGAAACAGGTGATTGCCGCCTTCGTCGCCTTCCGCGAGGAGGTCGTCACCAAGCGGACGGTGTATCTCTTGGGCCAGGCGCGCGGCCGCGCGCATCTCCTGCTCGGCCTCGCCGTCGCCGTCGCCAATATCGATCCGGTGATCGACCTCATCCGCAAGGCGAAAGATCCCGAAACCGCGCGCGCGCAGTTGATGGCCCGCTCCTGGCCGGCGGCTTCGGTCGCGTCGCTGGTGGCGCTGATCGAGGAAGAAGGCCGCTCGCGCCTCGCCGCCGACAACACCTATAAGCTCTCCGAGGAGCAGGCCAAGGGCATCCTCGATCTGCGGCTGCAACGCCTGACAGGGCTCGAGCGCGACAAGATCGCCGAGGAGCTCAGGGGCCTGACCGACGAGATTCGCGGCCACCTCGAAATCCTCGGCTCGCGGCCGAAGCTTCTGGATGTGGTACGCAAGGAGCTGCGCGAGGTGCGCGAGCAGTTCGCGACGCCGCGCAAGACCGTCATCGAGGAAGCGACGGTCGAGACCAACATCGAGGACCTGATCCAGCGCGAGGACATGGTCGTCACCGTCAGCCACGCCGGCTACATCAAGCGCGTGCCGCTGGCGACATATCGCGCGCAGCGCCGCGGCGGACGCGGCCGCGCCGGCATGGCGGTGCGCGAGGAGGATTTCGTCAGCCAGGTGTTCGTCGCGTCGACGCACGCGCCGGTGCTGTTCTTCACCTCGTCGGGCCGCGTCTACAAACTCAAGGTGCACACGCTGCCGGTCGGCACGCCGCAGTCGCGCGGCAAGGCGATGATCAATCTGCTGCCCAATTTGTCCGAGACCGAGACCATCTCGACGGTGATGCCGCTGCCCGAGGATGCCAAGGCGTCGGAGGGGCTCACCATCGTCTTCGCCACCACGCAGGGCAATGTCCGCCGCAACGCGCTGAGCGACTTCGAGGAGGTCAAGGCCAACGGCAAGATCGCGATGAAGTTCGAGGGCGAGCACAAGGCCGACCGCCTCATCGGCACGGCGCTGGCGCGCGAGAAGGTCGACGACCTGCTGCTGGCGACGCGCAACGGCAAGGTGATCCGCTTTCCGGCCGAGGCGGTGCGCGTTTTCTCCGGTCGCGGCTCGGTCGGCGTGCGCGGCATCAAGCTGGCCAAGGACGACGCGGTGATATCGATGTCGATCCTGCGTCACGAGGAAGTCGAGTCCGAGCAGCGCTACGCCTACATCAAAGAGGCGAACCGCCGCCGCCACGGCGAGGAGGAGGCCGAGGAAGCCGACGCCGAGGAGAAAGCGGCGACGACCATCACCGAGGAGCAGTTCGCCGCCCTGGCGGCGCGCGAGGAATTCCTGCTTACGGTCACGGAAAAAGGCTTCGGCAAGCGCTGTTCCGCCTACGACTACCGCATCACCGGCCGCGGCGGTCAGGGCATCGAGAACATGAAGCCGAGCCGCGGTCAGGGCGCCACGGTCGCCGTCTTCCCGGTGCGCGAGCACGATCAGCTCATGCTGGTCACCAACGAGGGCACGGTGATCCGCACGCCGGTGGAGGACATCAGCATCCGTCGGCGCGGCAGCGGCGGGGTCCGTGTCTTCACGCTCGACGAGGGCGCCCGCGTCGTCTCGGTGGCGCATCTGGCGGAGGCGGGCGAGAACGGCGAGGGCGAGGCAGGGGGGAAATGATGAGCGCGCTGCGTGTCGGGGTCTATCCCGGAACCTTCGACCCGATCACCAACGGCCACATCGACGTGATCCTGCGCGCGACCAAGGTGGTCGACCGCCTGGTGGTCGGCGTCGCGCGCAACGCCGGCAAGGGACCCTTGTTCTCGACCGAGGAGCGCGTCGCCATCGTCAAGGCCGAAATCGAGCATCTCCCCGCCGAAGCGCGCCGGCGCATCGCGGTCAAGCCGTTCGACACGCTGCTGATGCAGTTCGCGGTCGACAACGGCGCTTCGGTGATCATCCGCGGCCTGCGCGCGGTGTCGGATTTCGAGTACGAGTTCCAGATGGCGGGCATGAACAGTCGGATCAACTCGGACGTCGAGACGCTGTTCCTCATGGCGTCGGACCGCTTCCAGTTCATCTCGTCGCGCTTCGTCAAGGAGATCGGCATGCTCGGCGGAAACGTCACGCCGTTCGTCAGCGCGCGTGTCGCGAGACGCATCGCCGAAAAATTCGACGGGGCGCGCGCGCGTCAGGAACGGCGCACTCGCCGCTGAGCGGCTGCGGCGCCGGTTCAAGATGAACGGGATTTAACTTGGCCATCGCCGGAGGCTGGACCCAAATGACCGACGGCAGCCGCAAAGCTGCCGGCCCGCTTCGACCCCCCTTAGCGGGCAGATACCCCTGGGTCAGCCCCGCCTGCATCCCTTTCCTCCACAGCGCAGGCGGGGCGATTCATTTGAAGACCGGTTCCTTTCCTTGCGCGGGCGCAATCGCCCGGCCGAAGCCGGTGCGCGCCGCCGGCGGGACACACCATATATCCGGTCGCGGCAGGCTGAGGCGCATCGACGCGCCGCGCGGTCTGCGCGCCGTTCCACGTTCGACGAGAGGTTTTGCCTGATGGCCAGCACGCTGTTCTCGCCCATCCATCTGCGCGCGCTCACGCTCAAGAACCGGATCGTCGTCTCGCCGATGTGCCAATATAGCGCCGAGGACGGTGCCGCGTCCGACTGGCACATGGCGCATCTGCCGACGATGGCGGTCTCCGGCGCCGGGCTGGCGATGATCGAGATGACCAACGTCGAGCCGATCGGCCGCATCACGCCGGGATGCCTCGGCCTTTACTCCGACGCTTGCGAGGCGGCGCTCAAGCGCGTGGTGGCGTCGGCCAAGCGGTGGGGCGGCGCGGCCATCGGCATCCAGCTCGCCCATGCCGGCCGCAAGGGCTCGTCGCACAAGCCGTGGAACGGCGGCGGACCGCTCAAGCCGGAAGAAGGCGCGTGGCAGACTATCGCGCCGTCGCCGATTCCATTCGCCGAGGGCTGGCCGGCGCCGAAGGAGATGACGGAGGCCGATATCGAGCGCGTCGTCGGCGCCTTCGTCGCCGCCACGAAGCGCGCGCTACGCGTCGGCGTCGACCTGGTCGAGCTGCACGGCGCGCACGGCTACCTCCTCCACCAGTTCCAGTCGCCGCTCTCCAACAAGCGCGTCGACAAGTGGGGCGGAAGCGTCGAAAACCGCATGCGCTTTCCGCTGCGCGTGGTCGAGGCGGTCCGCGCCGTGTGGCCGGAGGACAAGCCGCTCGGCATGCGGATCAGCTGCCACGAGTGGACCGACGGCGGCCTCACGCCCGACGATGCCGTGATCTATGCGCGGGCGCTCAAAGCGCGCGGCGTCGATTACCTCTGCTGCTCCGGCGGCGGCAACGTCGCGGCCGCGAAGGTTCCGGTGGCGCCAGGCTATATGGTCGAATTCGCCGCCCGCGTGCGGCGCGAGGCCGGGATCGCGACGCGCGCCATCGGCATGATCCTCGAGCCGCTTCAGGCCGAGCGCATCGTCGCCGAGGGCAGGGCCGACATGGTGGCACTGGCGCGCGCCTTCCTCGACGATCCGCGCTGGGCATGGCATGCCGCCGAGGCGCTCGGCGAGCCGATCCCGGCGCCGCCGCAGTATCAGCGTGCGACGCGCGACACCTGGCCGGGCGCCAAGATCGTGCGGCCGCGCGCCGCCGCGGAGTGACGGCGCGGCGCGCCGGCCGGGCGTTAATCTCGGATTAACGACACGCGCGCTAGTTTGGCGGCCCACCAGGAGGCCGCCTTGCGCGCCCTTTTTTTTGCGGCAATAAGCGACGAAAGCGGCACGACCGCCATCGAGTACGCCTTGATCGCCGGCCTGATCGCTGTCGTGATCGCCGTGGCGGTCGGCGCCACCGGCACCAATCTCAGCAATCTCTATCAGAGTGTCGTCGCGGCCTACTGAGCGCGAACCGCCGCGAGAACGCTCCCACGTTAACCCGTAGCTCGCTGCTGAAAGCATTTGTCGGGAATGCGACAAAACGGCGAGTGCGCGCCGCGGCGTTTCTCGCGGCGATGGGTCACGCCGACGACGCCCCTTTGAGGCCGGCGCAATGCACCGAGCCCGACCGGCTTTCAGGATTTGAGGACGCGGCCGTCGGGCGTCACGACGGTGACGGCGAGCGGAATGCCGGTCTTGACGCTCTGCGCGACCGTGCAGAAGTCCTCGAATTGCGCCAGCGCACGTTCGAGATTGACGAGGGTTTCGGCCGCCGCATCGAGGGCGATCCGCACCGCGATGCCGGTGACGCGCGGCCGGTTATGCTCGTTGCGGGAGATGTCGCAGGTCGCCGTGGCCGTCAGCGCGCCGGGGTCTTCTCTGTACCTGGCGACGGCGAAAACCAGGCTCGCCGCCAGACAGTTCGCGACGGCGGCGGCGAGCAACTGGGGCGGCGAAGGGCCGGCGCCGTCGCTGAGCGGTGGCGGCTCGTCGACGATTGCGGAGGGCAGGCGGGGACCGAAATCGACGAGAAAACGGTAGCGGTCCTGCCGCGTGATCGAGATCCGGGTGCTCATGCGATTTCGCTCCGACGGTCTGCAAAGACGGCGCCGCTGCCGGCTCGGCCGGCGAATCGAGGGTTCAGGAGCGCAGGATCTTGCGCTTGTCCTCGAACTCGCTTTTGTCGATTTCGCCGCGCGCGAAGCGTTGCTCGAGGATTTCGAGCGCGGCGCGACTGTGATGGGCATGGTGATCGATGTGCGCAACGCCCCGCACTAGCCAGACGATGACGGCGACGGTGCCGCCGACGACGATCAACATCATGAGCGGGCCGAGCATCATGCCGGGAAACCAGCCCCATCCCCAGCCGCCCCACATCGGGCCGTAGCCGTAGCGCGGCAGGTTTTGGGCCGCCGACTGTGCCGCGGCCGGGAACGCCGGCAGCGCCAGGGCGGCCGCGATTGCAAGCGAACGAGCGCGCCGGAACATGCGGCCCCTCCATCGGTTCGGACCGCCGGTAAGATACGAAACGGCGGCGATGGCGGCATTAACCTGGATCAACTGCCTTGCGACGCCGCCGGTCGCCGGCGCCCGCGAGCGCGCCGGTTGGGCGTCAGCCGATCTGTCGCGCGGCGGCGGGCCCGATGCGGTTGGACAACGCCAGCGGCAGGCGCCGCTACGCCCCGACCATCAGCCGGTATTTCGGGTTGAGCGGGGTGATGTCCGGCGGCCGGCGCCGTTTGACCGGGCGCTATTGGTAGCCGAGCGGCCGCGGCGAGAATCCCCAACGGGTCTTGTAATCGAGCGAGCCGGAGCCGCGCTTGCCGCGTCCGAGATCGAAGACGCGATCGCTGCGCCGAGCACCATCGCGTCGCGGTCGTGCAGGGGCCGAACCTCGACGGGCGCGCGCCGCGACGCAGGCCGGGCGAGTGAGAGCGTCGCGGGCTCGGAAATCATGCCGGCTCCCCGAGCAAGCGGCGATAGCCCTCGAGCATGCGCGCGAAGGGATATTTGGCGCTGACGTGAACGCGGTTGAGGCGGCCCAACGCATGACGCCGCCCGCCGTCGGCGACGAGCGCCGCGAGCGCCTCGGCCAAAGCCGCCTCGCCGCGCGGCACCACGAAGGCTCGGTTGGCCGGCGCAAGCATATGTTTGAGATCGCCGACATCGACCGCCACGACCGGGAGACCCGCGGCCATGGCTTCGAGGACGGTCATCGGCATCTGCTCGGTGTCGGACGACAGGGCGAAGATGTCGAACAGCGCGAGTGCGCGCTGCGGCTCGCGCACAGCCCCGACGAACAGTACGCGATCCGCGATGCCGAGCCCGTCGGCGAGCATCTCGAGCATCGGCCGCTCGCCGCCGTCGCCGACGATCGCGAGGCGCACCGACGGTTGGTCGACGCGATTGAAGGCGCCGAGCAGCCGCGCGAGGTTCTTTTCCGGCCGCAGCGGCGCCACGGTGCCGACGACGATTTCGTCGGCGCGCCGCGCGAACAACGGCTCGCCGGCGGGTGTGTCGCGGAAGTCGCCGACCTCGACTCCGTTCGGAAGATGGATCACGCGCGATGCCGGCAGCTGCCAGCGGTCGATCGCGACGCGCTCCAGCGCATGCGAGGGCACGACCACGGCCGCAGTGCGCATCAGGGCGAGACGGCGCAGGATGCCGCGCCGCCACAGCGGCCGCACGGCTTCTTCCGGCCCGAAGCCGTCCTCGAAGTGGAGGTGACGGACGCGGGCGAACATCTGGTTGGCCATCGCCCATTCGATGGCGTCCCAGTTGTAGGTGGCGAGCAGATCGGGCGCCGCCCGGCGGATGCGGCGCGCGCAGGCGTCGAGCCGCGCCACAATACGGCCGCGCATCGCCAGGGATTCGACGACGACATCGAGCGCCGGATCGATCCGCTCCCGACAGCTGATGTCGCCGTCGAGGCTCAGGATGGTGTGTCGGAAACACCGCCCGAGGGCGTTGACGATGCGTGCGAGGCGCACCTGGATACCGCCGACGCCGAAGCCCGGAAGCACATGCAGGACGTGGCGCGGCGGCCGATCGAGCGAACCGGCGGCGCGCTCGCCGGCTGCGGAAAGGGTCAAAGCTTCGACCATCGCCGGCATGGTGGCGTTAAATGGCTAAAGAACCGATAGCGGCGGGCCGATCGGCGGGGTCGCGGCAGCCAAGACATCGGCGCCCGATGGTCGCGGCGTCGCCGCCGAGCCGTTCGGCAGCCGCCGGTCGCGATCGAAAGGGAGCGCGGCGGGCGGAGGCCGTTCCGACCAGCGTCCGTTTCGGGCAGCCGATCGACGCGGATTTGCCCGCGCCGGCGCCGACGAGAATTGAAAGAAGACCAACGACTTGACCGGATCGGCGGCGTCGCGGTCTGCTCGTCCGGTTCAGCCGGCGAAAAAAAAGAGTCCGGTGCTTGCGCCCGGACTCTTGGAGTTGGGGGGCTGATCGCTCCGGCCCTGCCGGAGAAAAACAGCGATGCGTAGTATGACGCGCGTATGGTTAAAAAAGCGTTGACGGCACGTCCCCGCCGTTGCCGCGCGCCGCTCAGATTTCGCCGAGGTATTTTCGAGCGAAGCGCAGCAATTCGAGGTCGCTGGTCTGCTTGGCGACCGACTGGATCTCGCGAAAATAGGCCCGCAGACCGGCTTGATCGATGCGGCACGAGAGCCAGCCGACGAATTGGTCGGGCGTGCGCACCCAGGCGGGGAGGGGATCGAGCACGCCGTCGAAGGGCAACAGGCTTTGCATGATGCGCCAGCGCCTTTGCGAGAGAACGTCGGCGGATTGGTCGCCGACCCCCGGAGTCCATCCGGGGCGCGCATGGGCATGCAGGCGACGGACCATTGCGATCCTCGGGGTGCGTTTCTTCAGGTTGATCGCTAGCGCCACGATAGAAAAAACATCGCTCGTCGGCAATGCGAAAAGATTATTAAAATGCAGGAAAGTACGGTTAATTTCTGCGATGGCCAGTTAACCAGGATCGGCGGCCGGATTCTCGGGAGGGGACATGCTCGACGTTGCGGTGATCGGACTCGGCTGGTGGGGCAAGACCGTCGTCGCCGCCTTGCGCGGCAGCGGCAAGCTCAGGATCGTGCATACGGTCGATACCGATGCCAGAGCCGGCGACTGGGCGCGCGCCCAGGGATTCGCCTTCTCCGATGAGCTCGACGGCGCGCTCGCCGACCCCGCCGTGCGGGCGGTCATTCTCTGCACGCCGCATTCGCGCCATAGCGCACAGATCGCCCGCGCCGCCGCCGCCGGGAAGCATGTCTTCTGCGAGAAGCCGCTGGCCCTCAGCGGCGCCGCCGCCGTCGAATCGATTCGGCTGTGCAACCGGCACGGCGTGGCGCTCGGCGTCGGCCACGAGCGTCGGTTCGAGCCGCCAATGATCGAGCTGACGCGCCTCGCCAAGTCCGGCGCGCTGGGTCGCCTGCTGCAGATCGAGGCCAGCTTCTGCCAAAACAAGATGGTGACTCTTCCCGCCGACAACTGGCGGCAATCGAATGCCGAGGCGCCGGCTGGACCGCTGACCGCGACCGGAATCCATCTCCTCGATCTGTCCGTCAGCTTCCTCGGTGCGCCCGAAAGCGCGCTGTGCCGCTCACGCCAGCTCGGCAGTCCGCTGGCCAACGGCGATACGCTCGGCGCACTGGTGACGTTTGCGGACGGCGGCGTGGCATTGATCAATGCCATTCTGGCGACGCCGTTCGCCGGCCGCTTCACGCTTTACGGCACCGAGGGCTGGGCCGAGGTGCGTGACAGAAGCCACCCGGAGCATCCGACCGGCTGGACGCTGACCATCTGCGCGGTCGACGGAACGACCCGCTCGATCGACTATCCCGCAGCATCGTCGGTTCGCGCCAACCTCGAGGCCTTCGCCGATGCCGCCGAAGGCCGCGCCGCTTATCCGATACCTCAGGCCGAGATGATCGCCACCATCGCGGCGCTCGAGGCGGTCGTCACCTCTTCGAAGACCGGGACCGTCGCCGCCGTGCCAGCTTCGCCTTGAGGCGCGCGTTCTCGGTCAGCAGCAGGTCGCGCGCCCGCTCGGCGCGCTTGAGCCGCGCCTGGGCGCGGATGAGCTCGCGGCGCAGCAGGATCAGGTAGCGATCGGCTGGCGGCATCGCGCGCCATCATCGGCGGGCGGAGTGCCGATTGCCAGTTCCCGGACACAACCATGGCGACGACTGTAAGATGCACTTATAAGTCATTGATTCTGAAAGTAAGATAGCGACAGCAATCTGGTTTACGTCGCAAAAAGCGGACCTCGGGCGGCGGCCCTTGCTCGCCGCGATGGTCGCCGCAACCGCCGGCAGAACGCCCGAGCGCCGTGCGCCCGCAGATCGCGCGCGCTGGCGCCCGGCGCCCATTATGTCGCGCTGACGGCGAGCCGATGGGACTCCGCCTCGATCGCGGCGCGCCCCGCCGCCTGAACCGGGTTTGCTTCGGCCGCGCGCCGCAGTCTAAGCTCAAGCCGGTCCGCCGCAGGGGGGAGCGTTGGATCTCTCGCTCGTCGTGTCGCATGTTCCGCTGCCGCTGCTCGGCACGCTGGTGATCGGCCTGCATGCGCTGATCGCGACCGGCGCCATGATCGCGGTCCGCCGTTTCCGGCTGCACGATTTTTCCGAGGAAGTGCGCACCAACGCACTCGGCGTGCTGAGTGCGGTCGGGACCATCTACGGACTGATCCTGGCGCTGTCGGCGGTCCAGGTGTGGCAGGATTATACCGATGCCGGCAACGCCGCCACCCGCGAGGCCGCGGAAGCCGGCGACCTCTATCGGGAAGCCGCGGTGTACGGTGGCGACGACGGTGCGCGCATTCAGGCGATGGTGCGCGCCTATGTCAATTCGGTGATCGCCGACGAATGGCCGACCATGGCCGAGGCGGGAAGCGCGAGTGCGACGCGCGAGCGCTACAACGCGCTGCAGCGGGCGGTGGGCGCGCTCGATCCTTCGGATTCGCGACACACGATCTGGGCGACAGAGATGGTGCGCGGTGTCGCCGACATCGCCGCAGCGCGGCGCGACCGCCTCGATCAGGCTGCCAACGGCCTGCCCGGCCTCTATTGGACGATCATCCTGCTCGGCACCCTGGTGACGATGCTTTACGGCGGCGCGCTGCTGCCGCGGCGCGCCAATATCCTGGTGGTTTGCGGCTTGGCGATGGCGATGGGCATGGTCGTGTTCTTCATCATGGCGCTCGACCACCCGTTCTCGGGCTCGGCGGCGATCCAGCCCGACGCCATGCGGCAGACGCTCCTCAACATGGAATCCTACCGCAGCGACGTGCTGCGTTAGCGTCGCGGGAACGGTGCGGCGCCGGCGTCGTTATCTGCGCTGTACGGCGCGGAGGCGGTGTTGATGCGGTTGTGGGTTGTGCTCGTGCTGGCGGTCGCGGTGGCGGGATGCACGACGCAACGCAGGACCGAGCCCCAGCGTTCCGCGACCGAGGAAATGCTGATCTCGAGCGCCGCCGACCGCGCCGTCGGCGAACTTCGCTTCGACGTCAAGGGAAAGAAAGTCTTCGTCGACGCGACGAACTACAAGGGGCTCGATCGCGAATACACCGTCGCCGCGGTGCACGAGCGGCTGCTCAGGGATGGCGCGATGCTGGTCGGCGACCGCAAGAACGCCGACGCCGTGGTCGAGATGCGCAACGGCGCGCAGTCGATCGACCAGCGCAACTTCCTCATCGGCATCCCGAGCTTCGATCTGCCGATCCCGCTCGCCGGAGCCTTCAAATTCCCCGAGATCGCGCTTTACCGACGCGCCGTCGATATCGGCGTATCGAAGCTCACGGTGGCCGGGTTCGACGCCAAGACCGGCGCCTATCTCGGATCGAGCGAACCGGTCTACGGCTTCGCCCACGACAAGAACTATCGCGTCATGATCTTTTTCGGCTGGAACCGGCAGGACTTCCGCCCGAACCAGGAGCCGACTTCGGCCGGCGCTCCCTGACGGCGACGGGACGCCGTCAGGCGGCCCGGCGCAGGCATTCGAGTTCGATCGCCACCGTCGTGCCCTGGTTGACGGCGCTTGTGATCGAGAACCGCCCGCCGAGCAGTTCGACCAGGTGCTTGGTCAGCGGTAGGCCGAGGCCTGCGCCTTGGTATTTCCGCGCGACGCGGTTGTCGAGCTGCTCGAACGGCCGCAGCGCGGCGGGGATGTCCTCCGCGGCCATGCCGATTCCGGTGTCGCTGACCTCGACCACCATGCGGCCGGCCTCGTTGCGCGCCGAGACCGTGACCGAGCCGCCCGCCGGCGTGAATTTCAGCGCGTTCGACACGAGATTGATCAGGATCTGGCGAAGCCGCGTGCGGTCGCCGATGACCGGCGGCAGATCGTTCGCGAGGCGGATATCGAAGGCCACGCCGGCTTGCGCCGCCTGGTCGCGGACGATGCGCTCGACGTCGTGCACGATGGCAACCATGTCGAGCGGCTCGCGCCCGACCTTGAGCGCGTTGGCCTCGGCCTTGCTGAGATCGAGGATGTCGTTGACGATCTCGAGAAGATGCGCGCCGGCGGCGCGGATGTCGTGCGCGTATTCGCGGTAACGCTGCTGCAGCGGCCCGAGTATCGCGGTCTCGATGATTTCCGAAAAGCCGATGATGGCGTTGAGCGGCGTGCGCAGCTCGTGGCTCATGTTGGCGAGGAAGCGCGACTTGGCTTGCGTCATCGCCTCGGCGCGGACCTGTGCCTCGACCGCGCGGGTGGCCTCGAGCCGCGCCTCGGCGAGATTGACGTAGTACGAGAGATGCCGCAGCGCGAGGACCGTCAGCACCGCGATCAACGCCAGCATGATGCCGACCGTTGCGACGATGCCGGCGCATTCGCTGCGCCAGTCCGCATAGGCGCGCTCGTCGCTCATCACGATGTTGACCGCGAGCGGGAATTCGTTGAGCGCATGGGTCGCGATGAACAGCGGCGTGCCGAGGAGGTTCCCGCGGCTGTGGATCACGCCGGACGCCGTGTGCGCCAGGATGCGGGGAAACGCCACCCGGTCGGCGAGGTTCTGGCCGACGCTCGGAAGCGACGGATAGCGCGCCAGCAGGACGCCGTTGCGATGGAACAGGGTCACCGCCGTGCCGGGACCGAGATAGATGTCGCGGTAGAGACGGCTGAAATAATCGAGCGGGATATTTCCGGTCATGACGCCGGCGAAGGAGCCGTCCGGCGCCTCGAGGCGGCGCACCAGCAGCAGCGCCGGCATGCCGTTGCTCTGGAACGTGATCGGTTCGCTGAGAAAGGTCATGGGAGCGAGCTTGTCGCGCGCGCGCTTGAAATATTCCCGGAACGACACGTCGAGATTCGGCGGCGCCTCCGGCTCCGACGTGTTCACCAGACGGCCGCGCGAATCGAAAATCGTGATGCCGCTGAGCTGCGGCAGGCCGCCCGCCTCGGCCCGCATCAGCGCCCGCACTTCGCCGCCGCCGTAGAGCCTGTGGATGGTCTGCGCAGAGGGCGGTCCGCGCCGCTGCAGCAGCACGTTGAAGGTGTCGTTCATCGCCAGGTCGACGGCGTCGAGCGCGCGCTCGGTCTGCTCCGCCAGCACGATATCGAGGCTGGTCAGCATCTGGCGGGTGCTGCTGGTGGCGTTCGCGCGCAGATGCAGCAGCAGCAGGACCGCGGCGACGACGATCGCCGCGGCGACGACGATGCTGCCGGCGAGAAGGAACTTGATGGGGCGCGCGCGCAACGCCGCGGGCGCGGCGGCATCGGGAGGCGAGGAAGACGTGGCCGGTTCGCAGGCGGCCATCGGCGGCGTCCGCAGCATGAGACTCCCCATTTAAGGGGCGACAAATTGAGCAAACGTTTATGCGGAGCCGGCGCGCCCGATCGTGGTTAACGGCGGGTTAACGCGCGCCGTGGCCGTCGCCGCGGAGGGAGCGGGGATCGCGCGCCGGCCAGCGGCCGAGCTCGACCGCGAAGAGAAATTCGCCGAGCGTGCGGTTGAACAGCGCCGGATCCTCGAGATTGACGAGGTGCCCGGTCTTGGGCAGGACCGCCAGGCCGGAGGTGGCGATGATGCGCTTCAGCAGCAGCCCGGGCTGGAGGCAGGCCTCGTCCTCGTCGCCGGTCACGATCAGGGTCGGGACGCGTATTTGCGCCATCCGGTCCACCAGATCGTAGAGCGAGGGCCGCCGCGCCTGCACGCCGCGCAGCGTGTTGGCCGATCCGACGGCCGAGTGTTCCGCCAGGCGCTCCGCGAATTCGCGCCAGCCGCGCGGATCCTTGTTCTGGAACTGGACCCGCGTCGCGCCTTCGGCGTAGTGCGCCGCGACCGCAGCGCTGCCCTCGCGCTCGAAGCGGTCGGCGAGTTCTTCGCTGTCGCGCTGGAAATGCGCGCGCTTGTCCTTCTCGGCGCCGTAGCCGCAGCCGCAGATCGCGAGCGAACGGGCGCGGTCGTGATGGCGCAGGCCGAAATGCAGCGTCGCGAAACCGCCCATGGAAAGACCGACGACATGCGCCCGGTCGATCGCCAAATGGTCGAGCACGGCGGCGATGTCGTCGGCGGCGCGTTCGACGGAATAGCGATCGGGGTCCTCGGGGACGTCGGACGGCGGATAGCCGCGCGCGTTGAACGCGATGCAGCGATAATAGCGGGCGAAGTGGCGAAGCTGCGGCTCCCAGCTGCGCAGATCGCCGCCGAATTCGTGCACGAAGATCAGCGGCCGGCCCTCGCCGACCTCCTCGAAATAGAGTCTGACGCCGTCGCCGGCGGCCGCGTAAGGCATGGCGATCCTCCCCGGCGGCGATTTCCGGGGAGCGCGGCACGCTTGTCAAGGTTCACCGAAAGGTCACGCCGTCGCCGCTCGGCCGGATGATAGCTAGCGGCGATGCGCGGCTCCTCGACGATCTCGGCGGCGGCGCAACCGGCAACGAAACGACCGCAGGATGCGCTCGGGCCGGTGGCGTCGATCAAGCAGATGCTGCGATGGACCAAGGCGCGGTGGACCCGCTCGCCATCGCTGTCGTGGCGTGCGGCGGCCGCGGTGCTGAAGCGCCAGGGCCTGCAGCCGCGCACGATCTTCGATATCGGCGTCGCTTTCGGCACGTACGAGCTCTACCGCGAATTCCCGGATTCGTTCTATTACCTCGTCGATCCGACGTCGGATTCGCTGCGATACATGCGGTATCTCGCTCGCCGTCTCGCCTGCGAGGTGCTGAACGTCGCGCTCGCCGATCGCGACGGCGAGATGGAGATCGAGGTGCGCTCCGACATCCAGGGCTCGACCTTCTTCGAAGAGATCGGGCCGCGCCGGGTGCTGCGGCGCGAGGCCGTGACGGTGCGGCGCTTCGACACGCTGATCGGACCGTTCGAGCGGCCGGCGCTGGCGAAGATCGACGTCCAAGGCTCGGAGCTGGCGGTGCTGCGCGGCATGGGCGAGCGGATCGGCGAGCTCGATGCCGTCGTCGTCGAAAGCAGCACGCTCGCGACGATCAAGGACGGACCCGAGCTCTGCGACCTCGTCGCTTTCATGAAGAGCCGCGGCTTTGTCGTGTTCGACCTGCTCGGATTCGCGCGCCGGCCGCTCGACGACGCGTTGGCGCAGATCGACCTCCTGTTCGTTCCCGAGAACTCGCCGCTGCGTCGCGATCGCCGCTGGGCGGCGCAGGCGTGACCGGAGCCTCGGCGCGGCGGCTGCGCCGGACGCGCAGCGCGACGGCGGCGAGCGCCGCGACGGCGATCGCGATCGCCAGCACGATGCCGGTTTCCGCGCCGAACAGCCGATGGGCGGCGCGGCCGAAGGCGGTGCCGGAAAACAGCACCAGCGGAGCCCACAGCGCCGCCGAGCCGATATTGGCGAGCCAGAACCGCCAGCGCGGCATGCGCAAGATGCCGGCCGCCAGCGGCACGACGGCGCGGACCGGGCCGAAGAACCGGCCGATGACGATCCCCGCGTCGCCGTAGCGGGCGAAGAACGCAACCCCGCGCTCGATCAACGGCCGGTAGCGCGGCAGCGCGCGCTCGATCGCTTCGCCGTAATGGCGGCCGAGCCAATAGGAGACGCCGTCGCCCAGCACGGCTCCGAGGGCGGCGGCCGCCAGGATCGGCGCTACCCGAAGATGGCCCCCGCTCGCGAGCGCGCCGGCGGCGAACAGGATGACCGTGCCGGGGACGAACAGGCTGACGATGGCGAGCGATTCCGCGAAGGCGGCGGCGAAGATCAGCGCCGGCGCGGCCGCCGGCATGTCGCCCAGCAGGTCGAGCGCGGCTTGCGTCGGATCGGGCATCGCCGGCGTCGGCGGCGCGGTTCAACGCGGCCGATCGTCGAGGCGACGCCGGCGGCGGGTGGCGACGCTGCCGAGCGCGGCCCCGGCGAGCGCGCCGGTGACGACGGCGGCAACCACCGCGGCGACGTCGTGCAGCAGGGCGGCGGCCGAGGTCGGCGGGCTGTAACCGCCGAGTTCCGCCGGCAGCAGCAGGCCCGCCGCCGCGACGGCGAGACCGACGGCGGCGCCGTTGCGGGTCCAGCGCAGAATCAAGGCGTCGCCGCGCAACATCGGGACCATTGTCGCGGCGCGCGGCACAGCGGCATTGATCCAGGTCAACGCTCGCGCCAGCGGCCGATGCTCTGGTGAATCGAGCAGGGGAGCGCTCGATGATCAATGCCACGCGGTTCGCTTTCGGGTTCGCTCTGTTGCTCGGCGGCTATCATCTCCTCTGGGTCGCGCTCGTCGCCGTCGGCTGGGCCCAGCCGGTCATCGATTTCGTCTTCCGCCTGCATTTCCTCGAACCGGTCCTGGTGGTGACGCCGTTCACCCTCGGTCCCGCCGCCGGGCTCGTCGTGCTGACCGCCGCAATCGGCGCAGCTTTCGGCTGGCTCATCGCCGCGATATGGAACTGCGCCGTGCGCTGAGCCGCGGCCCGGCGACGCCGCCGGCGCGCCGGACCGCGCGCAACGTCGTCGCGCTCGGCGGCGCCAGCCTGTTCATGGGCGTGTCGTCGTTCATGATCCTGGGGCTGTTGCCGGCCTTTCTCGTCACCGTGCTCGGCGCCAGCGCGCTCTGGGTCGGCGCGATCGAAGGCGCGGCGGAGAGTACAGCCTCGCTCGTCAAGGTCGTTTCGGGCGCGGTCAGCGACCGGATGGGAAGCCGCAAGCCGCTGGTGGTCGCCGGCTATGCGCTGGCGAGCGCGATGAAGATCCTGTTTCCGCTCGCGCATCATCCGCTCGAGGTTCTGATCGCGCGGGTCTTCGACCGCGTCGGCAAGGGCATGCGTGACGCGCCGCGCGACGCGCTGATCGCCGACATTACGACGCGGGCGCAGCGCGGCTGGAGCTTCGGCCTGCGCTTCTCGCTGTTCTCGGCGGGGGCGATGATCGGACCGGTGGTGGCGATGGCGCTGATGGCATTGACGCACGACCGCTTCCGCGTCGTGTTCGCGGTGGCGCTCATTCCCGCGTTCCTGTCGGCGCTGATGGTGCTGCTGGCCGTCGAGGAGCGGCCGGACCCAAGCCGGCGGCCGCGACGGCGGTTGCGCCGGCCGCGCGATCTGCTGCTGCTGCCCGTCGGGGTGTGGTGGCCGATCGCGTTCGCCGCCGCGCTCACCTTCGCGCGCGTCGGACAGGCGTTCCTGCTGCTCAAGGCGCTGCGGGTCGGCGTCGACCCGGCCTTCATCCCGATGGTGGTGGTCGTCACCCACGGCATCTATTCGACGACGTCCTATCCCTTCGGCGTGCTGGCCGACATGATCGACCGGCGTGCGATGCTGGCGTTGGGGCTGGCGCTGCTGGTGGCGGCCGATGGGGTGCTGGCGCTCGCCGGGAGCGTCGCGCTGACGGCGTTGGGTGCGGCGCTGTGGGGCATGCAGATGGGAGCGGTGCAGGGCGCGATCGGCGCTTCGATCGCCGACGCGGCGCCGATATCCCTGCGCGGTTTGGCGTTCGGCGCCGCCGACCTGATCGTCGGCCTGGCGGCGTTGCTGGCGAGCTTCGCCGCCGGGGCGCTGTGGATGGTCGGCGGCGCGGCGCTGGTATTCGGCGGCGCCGCTGCGGTGGCGGCGCTGGTGGGCGGCGGGACCCTGGTCGCCTGGCGGCTGCGCGTGCCGGCGCCGGTGCCGGCCTTGCGCTGAAGTGCGGTATGCACCGAGCGACGATCGCAGACCGCGCGGCGCCGACCGGGCGGCGGCCGGATTTCAGCGCGCGGTGACTTGGTTGCGGAACGCCAGCGGCGCGGCGATTTTGCGGAATGGCTCGATGCTCGATCCGGTGCCGCGCACGACGATGTCGCCGTAATCGAGGATGCGACCGGCGATCGACTGGTCGACGTCGACGGTCTCGACCTTGTCCATGTTCATCTCGACGGTGCGGCGGCGGATCAGCCCGCGCTTGAAGATGACGCGCCGGTCGGTGACCGCGATCTCGGTGGTCCAGCGCCGCAGCGCCGCGGCGGCCAGGACCGCAAAGCTCGCCAGCATCAGCAGATCGAGCACCACCAGCAGCAAAGGCACGAAAGTGCCGAACGCTCCGCTGGTCGGGATGAGGACCGCGACGATCAGCGCGGCGACGAAGAGGGCGAGGCCGGGAAGATAGACGATCCAGTGCAGCCGCCCGACATAGCGGAGCGTCTCGCCGGGCTGCAGGATGCGCCGCAGATAGCTCATCGACGGCGCAGTCTGTCAGAAAGCGGTGGCGCGGTGGAAGTCGCTCGGCGCCGCATGGAATCGCGGCCGCGATCGTCGCGCGGGCCCGGCGCCAATGCCGGCGGCACGGCCGGGGATGACGGAATGGCCGGCGCCCGGCGGGACGCCGGACCTGCCGTCCCGTTCACGACCGGTGCACGGCGTCAGCGGCCTTGCTTCTCCGCGACTTCGGCAAGCCGGTCGTAGCGCTCGGCGGTGGTAAGCAGCTCGTAGCGGATCGAGAAATCGAAGACTTTGTCCGCGGCCGCGCGCAGTTCCGCGGCCTTCTCGCGATAGGCGGAACTCGACAACGTCTCATCCATGGGACTTCACTCCGCAAAAACCACGGCGGCGACGCGATGAAGACGCCGCCGTTCACCATTTCAATCCACGGCGGCCGACCTGCCCTTGATCCAGGTCAGCGTCGATTCGCCGCGGCGGTCGACGACCGCGACGGCGCCGGCGACGAGGGGAGCGGCTGCGAACGCATGAATGGCGAGTCGATGCGTCTGTCGCGGATCGTTCTGCATAGAGGCGCTGCCTCCGACCATCGCGGTTCTGTCTTGGGTCGCAACGGGCGACGCCAGCGCCGTCTCTCGGGACTCGATCGATTGCCGGCGCGATCCGATTTGTGCCGCCGCGCCTTACCGGCCGTATTTATACCTCCGCGGCGACGCAAAACAGAAGGGGGTGCCGCGCCGCCTGTGACCGCACCGCCTGTGACCGCGCGATGACCGCCGCGGCGCGCCCGCTCGACGGAAGCCGGCGATCGACCGCGGCATCGAGCGGTTTTCCTGGCGCGAGCCCGTTCCGGCGACGGGCGCGATCAGGCGGCGGCGAGGATCGCCCGCACCTTGGTCTGCGCCTCGAGACCCTTTTCGCGCATCAGCTGGCGCAGCGGCGCAGGACAAAACCCGAACATCGTGCGGTCGTACCATGGCCGCGCGCGAATGCGTCGGAACCAGTCGGTGACGCCTGGCCGCTTTTCCACCCACATGAAGGACAGCTGCAGCATGTCGAGCCGGTTGATGAAGGGCACGACGCAGCATTCGGCGAGCGAGAATTCGGGACCGGCCAGCCATTGATTCTTCGCGAGCCGCGTCTCCATGTCGCCGAGGAACTTGTCCCACACCTTGAGCGCGGCGCGCGCGTCCTCGTCCTCGACGCCGAGCTCGATGCGCCGCCGCCGCCGCGGGGCGACGGCGGGGCCCATCCGGTTGATGTATTCCTCCACCACCTGCGGGCCGTGCGACTTGACGACGTGGCGATGCGAGATCGCGAAGGTCACCGGCGTGGTGTTGGGATGAACCTGTTCGTCGATGCGCTTGGTCCAGATGCGCATCTGCGCCCGATCGTAGGGCGACGCCGGCTTCAGCGGCGGCTCGGGGAACGCGTCGTCGAGATATTCGCAGATCACCGTCGATTCGATGACGACGCGGCCGTCGTGGACCAGCGTCGGAACCACAGCGTTGGGATTGAGCTTCATGTATTCGGGCTTGAACTGGTCGCCCGCCAGGATGTCGACGTAGTGGCCCGTCCACTCGATCTTCTTCTCGGCCAGAACCACGCGCGGCTTGGCGGCGCAAACCGAGGTGCCGTGATGGTAGAGCTCCAGCATGTCGACGTTTCCTCCCCTGGCTCGCGGCCGCCGTCATGATCGGCGGCGTGCCCGAATCCGTCAAGCGCCCGGGCCCTCGGACGTCGCGGCGGATGCGGCTATGGCCCGGTCCAGGTCTCGGCGAAGTAGACGAAGCCGAGATAGACGCCGATGCCGGCGCCGAGCGCGATCGCGGCCACGCTCAGCAGCAGCGCGGCGATCGCCACGGGGATGGCGAGCAGCAGGCGCGCCAGGCCGCGCAGAGCCGCGGCGACCGGCGACGGCCTTTTCACAATGGGGGCGTAAGCCAACGCGCGGCTGGCCGCGCGCTTGCCGTGTCCGTCGCTCGGCTGCAGGGCCATCCCGATCCCCGTTCGCGGGGTTTGCTCGTTGCAGCATGGAGCCGCCGCGCGGCTCGCGGCTTTGATCTAGGTCAGTGACATTCGCCGTCGGTCGCACCGGCGCCGCGCACGCCTGCGGGGTTTGCCGGCGGATTCGGTCGCGACAGCGGAACTGGATCCGCCGCGCCGGCGATCCGATCGCTTTGTCTGGTGTCGGGTGACCGCGACCGGAGCCGAGCCCGGGACGCGATGGCGAAACGTCGTTCTCGACGGCCTCAGACTGCACCGGGCCTGACGACCGCGTGGCGTCGGTCACCCGCGCCCCTGTCGGCAGTCAGGGCGCGCTCGACGGCGCGCGGATCGCGCGAGATGACCAGCAGATAGGCGCGCGCAGACACTTCGGGTTGTCGCTCACCCTGTTCCCAATTCTGCACGTTGTTGATGCCGAAGCCGAAGCGCGCGGCGAACGCGGCCTGACTCATGCCCAGAGCGGTGCGGATGCGGCGCACGTCGATCTTATCCGGCACCTCGACGTGCGCAATCGTCGCGCGCTTCGCCGACTTGAGGCCGCGCGCATAGGCAATGGCGTTGTCCATGCCTGCGATCAATTCAGCACCGACATTGATCTTCGTCCGCTTCTTCATCGCACACTCCGTTTCGGCATCGTTGCGCGACGGCCTCCAGAACAACACCGTTCGCTTGCCCCCAGAATTTGTTTTGACGTTCCCAGGTACCTTTCGTAAGCCGCAGTCCAGTCCGTCGCGATCTCACGTTGCGCTTGCTCGATCGGTAGTCGGCCCGCGCACACCTGCCCGTGCAGGTAATTTTCTAGTCGATCCTTGACATGTGCGTTCCATGGCTCGGTGTCGTAACTTTCGGGCCACAGATTCTTGGCGACATCGGCACCGCCCAATTCGAGCGAGATCAGGTGATCGATCTCGTAATGGCCGCCGCGCCGGTCGATGCCGTACTCGCGATAGATGAACGCCTTGAGCCTGCCTGACGTGTGACGGACGGTCTTGGCGTAGCCGGGCGTGCAGATGCGGGAGACATCGGTCGTGAGGACGGCGCCCGGCGTTAGGTATGCGTCCGGGCGGATCGGGTCAGCTGCATAGGTGATGCGCGCCAGTGTTGTCGCCACGAGCAACACAATGAAGGCGCGCATCCAGTTCACCTCATCGCCGCCAAGGACTCACTATAGGCCACGCCGCACGGATCGCTCGCGCAATTGATCGCGACCTGCCATGGTGGCTCGGCATCCTCGCCGCCGTGGTGATCTTCGTAGTGGCGACTTGGCTTACCTTTCCCGTCGCACCGTCAGGATGCGGTTCCGGTGTCAAGTTCGGCTGACGGCGTGCGCTTCGACGCTGTCGGCTGACCGCCGATCACGAAGGCGCCGCCTCCGATCACGAATTGCTGGCCAGCCTCCTCGGGCGGTGTCGGCTTAAAGCGCGGGCTCGATGGCGGCTGCAACCGTCCCCGCTTCGGCGGCCGGCGCAACGGCTTGCGGACCGGGGATTCAACGAGACGCATCGGCGCAATCATCTCCCCGAACGAGCTGCCGCGGACCGGTCGCGCGAGGCCGCATCGCGGTCACGGTGCGATGCTTAGAACCGATAATTCATGCCGGCGCGAACGATGTTGTCGTGATGCTGGAAGCGGTAGCCGATGGTTTGGCCGGGGCGCGTCGGATCGCGCATCTGAACATCGGTTTTGCCGAGATCGACATAAAGATATTCCAGTTTCGCCGACCAGACGTTGCTGAATGCATATTCGCCGCCGGCTCCGGCGGTCCAGCCGAGTTTGGTTTCGCTGGTGGACCCGGCGTAGTTGCCGTCGGCCGGCGGCGTAAAGACGAGGGTTGCGGTGCTTTTCACGCCGCCATAGGCCAGTCCCGCCGTGCCGTAGACGAGAAGATCGTTCATCAACGTGAAGCCGACACGTCCGCGCAGCGTGCCGAACCAATCGATCTTCTCCTCTCCGGTCCCGGCGGTTGGATCGATCACGCCGCCGTTGGCGCCGGGGAAATCGACCGTGGATTTGCCCTGGATATCGCTTCCTTGGAGGTCGGTTTCTATTCCGAGCACGAACGATTCGATCTGGCGACTGCATCCGACCTGGCCGCCGCCGACAACGCCGCTTGAACCGGCGTCGAACGCCGACGGAACGCCGGTTCCGGCCGCAATCGTCGCGTTGTTGACGTTGATCGCCTGTCGGTCGCCGGTGCCATCGCCCCAGCCGCCGCCGACATTGCCGCCGAGATAGCACCCGCTCCAACGATCGGCATGGACGGATTCCGCCGCCATGCCGGGATGGGCGACGAGCGCCACGACGGCGACGGCTCCCCAAGTGAAGTTCCTCATAGGCCGAATCCTCCCCGGAAAAATTCGAGCCGATAACCCCCGAAGGAACTCTGCGCGGAGCAGACGATAGCAGATGGAAGGGCGCCCAGGAAGTTGCGCCGCGGCGCAATGCTCGCTTTCAGGTTGTGGGCCGGGGTCACCTCGCCGAGGGATCGCGATCCGGCGTGCGACGGATCTGTTGGCGAAGCAGCGCGGCGCCAACACCCCTATTTTCGCCGCGGCGCCGTGGGTTGCGCTGTCGCGAGGTTTACGAGCGCGATCATCACTGATGCTCGGGCGGTAGGTCTGCCTGAGGCTCGTCAATTTTGTTGCTGTAGATGAAGTTGGTCAGCCACTGGAGCGCTTGTCCATAAACCTCAGCGGCCCGTCGTTTTTTCCCGTTGTCGTCGACGATCCAGATATCCCACGCATTACTAGTCCATGTGAACCGATCACCTCTGTCGTTCGTGAAGGTGAAGGACTCGTCCTTGCCGTTGACCCACTTCAGATTTGCTGGCGCAACGGTGGTACTGAACGCCGGATCGTCGTCGTAGACGTTCGAGAACAGGTGCTTGGTGTTGTTCGCGACGATACGACAATAAGCGAGGTCGGGGCAGCACTCGCGAGCGTATGCCTTGAAATCCTCTTTGCCGAATTGTCGGATAGGGGCGCATCCAGCTTCGTGCGCAAGCCGCTCTCGAAGGCCCGGCGTATGTTGGGTATCGTCCCAAATCCATTCGACCAAATGCCACGCGGTGACGGCTGCGTTCATCGCGTGGTCGACGATCTCGTCGCGATCCGTCGCCTGCGCCATCCGCTCAATTTCGCGCTCTAGTTTATCACGCATATCGCGACAGGAATTGAGTCCAAACGGTCGCTCTGCCTTGGATGACATCTTGGCTCACCCCGACTCACTATACATCACGCCGCACGGATCGCTGGTGTTGGCATCACGTAGACAGCTGGTGCGTTGAGCACAGTCAGCGGCTAAACATTACGGCGCACGGATCACTCGCATTGCGGTGTCGACGGCAGTAGGCGAGCTTGTTGAGCAAGGTCGGCAGCGGCGCATCGAGGCCGAGGCGCGCGACCAACGTCGCGCGGCGGTAGCGGCCACGGCGACCGCACTTAGCGCATGCGATGGTAGTCACGCTTTCTGGAAGATCGCTGTCGAGATAGGCACCAGCGCGGGGCATTGTGTAAGGTTTGCAGGATCGTGTGATCAGGTACGTTCATTTGCTCGGGGGAGCCATTGGCTGAACATCACCATGTTCTGACCATCGCGATATGCGCGGCTGTTACGTTGCTTATTGTAGGGGGCTGCAACGATAACCACCCTCAGACCTACCGCGTAATGCAGCTATACTGCGCCGGCGGCTTAGATACAGATATGAGATGCCTCAAAATTGCACACGCAGGTGCGGTTCTGGACATCACCGTCAATCCACAAACTCGAGCAGTTCAGGTTTCGGTCGTTAAGAACGACGGCGACTGGTTCGTTAAGCAGATGATCTACGAACATTGTGCAATCGTGGATGCGGAAAACTGGAAATGTGAAGAACAGTTTCAAAAATCGCTGAACGGAGGATGGACAGAGACAAATGGCATGTACAAGGGCCGCTTTTATCGGACCGGAGTAGGTGGAATACCCCCTGATTTTTATGACTCAAGTATTTCCGGGCTAGCCTATTGGTTGGTGCGGTTCGGCGTAATCAGTTTGCAATCCGCTCAGAAAATATGACCCATACGATAGCGAGACCACCGATGGATGATGCAGCGCATGAGGGATGGCCGATTAAAGTGGTCTGGGAAAAATACGAAGACATCGCGATGCATTTCAATGATCTGCTCATCCGCCTGCGTACACAGGCTCTCGCCGGCGTGGCGGCAATTACCGCCCTCGTCGGATTGTTCGCGAAGGGCGGCGGGTTGAAATTCAGTTGGGAATTGGCAATCGCGGGCTTGTTCCTGCTTTGTGTGTTCTGGATTGCCATTTGGGTCATTGACTTTCGTTATTACAATCGACTCCTCATCGGAGCGGTCGCGGCGATCATTGAAGTAGAGAATCTAAGCGTAGAAAGAACGCATATACCTGAACTCAAAATGAGTCAAAGAATCGAGGACGCGGTCGCGGGTAGGCTGCCCATCAGATACATGACGGGCCCAACGATATTCTACGGACTAGTTCTTTTTGCGCTGGTGATCGGGTTAATCTTCTCCATATGCCAATTCGTAGCCACGCGCCCGTAATCAGCAGCAACTGATCCCCTTGGTTAGACCAGCGACGAGATAGGCGCCAGCGCAGGGCGAGGCTTATGGGTGCTTGCCTAAAAGCTGGATCACCGCCACAGCCGCCGCGACTATTGCCCCGACCGCGGAAAAACCGGCGGCGCAGGCCGCTGCCTTCGTCGCGCTCGCTACACTCAATGCCGCCTTGTTCTCTTTGTCGGCAAGGTCTGTGGCGTGCGCCATCTGCTTGTCGGCCAGCGCTTGCTCGAACAGTTTGCGCTGCGCCTCGCGCTTACTCTCTGCATTAAAGATTTCGTCTTCATGTTTTCGCCGCGACGCGTTCCGTTCCAGTTCGAAAGCCCGACGCCGTCGAGTGAGTTCGGCTGCTGCTTTTCCGGCCTGTGACGGATCGGTTGTCCAACGGACATTGGCGACAGCGATCTCAAGCGCCTCGTCGGTCCAACTACTCATGTCGTCGGTCATCCGCTCTCCCGTGAGTCTTGGTTCGATGGCCTGCGCTGCGACGCTGGCGGCTGGCCGCCGATGACGTAGCCGCCGCCGTACTCGGCCGGGCTCGCCTCGCGGAAGCGTGGGCTCGACGGCGGCTGCAGCCGGCGCGGCCTCGACGGCCGGCGCAGCAGGCTGGTTAGGAATTCAATGAGACGCATCGGCGCACTTTCGCTGATGCTGCCGACCTCGGCAACATCGACGGATGGCTGCGCAAGACTTACGCTGCCAGCGTCATCGCCGCGCGAGCGATGCCCCAGCTCAAGGCTCCGCAGGCGTATCTTGAGAAACGTGCGCCGTAGTCGCCGCAGCGCCCTGATCTTGCAGGTTCTGACTCGGTCGAAAGTGGCGTGGGCCGCGTCTCGGCCACTGCCGGTGCTGATCGGCGCGGAGCGCGAGCAGCGCTCACCGAATCTCGTCGTCGACTGGGCCGCGCTGAGCTTCGAGCGCGCGGATCGCCGGAGCGATCTCGGCACGCGGCAGTTCAACGACGGCCGAAGAATCTGGCACGACGGCCCTCGGAGCGCCAAAATTCGATGTGCTTGTTACCCCAGGCGTTACCCGAAGCGGTTCTTACCTTCAACCGCCTCTAGACACGTCTGTTAAGTTCTTAATTTAGTGGTGAGCCCGCCGGGATTCGAACCCGGGACCCCATGATTAAAAGTCATGTGCTCTACCGGCTGAGCTACGGGCTCACGCAATTGCGCCGGACAATAGGCGCGCAGCCGTGGCCGGTCAACCGAGCGCCCGTCGCGGCGCGAGGCCGCGCTCCTCGATATGGATGCGCCAGCCGAGCAGCGCGGCGTTGAGCAGCGAGAAAGCCAGCGCGATCCGCCAGGCGCCGAAGGCCAGGGGCAGCGTCGCGATCTCGCCGACGACGATCAGATAGTTGGGATGGGCGAGGAAGCGGTAAGGCCCGCGCCGCACCAGCGGCTCCGGCAGGCTGAAGACGCGCGTCGTCCAGAAGCGGCCGAGGCTGGCGATGGTCCACAGTCGCAGCGTCTCGAGCGCGACGAAGGCACCGAGCCACGGCCAGACGACCGGCGTGGGCCAAGGCACCAGCGCCGCCAGCGCCACCAGCCACGCCGCGTGCAGCGCGACGATCAGCGAATAATGTCCGGCGCCGAGCTCGACGGCGCCGCGGCGCCGGAGCGCGCGGGCATTGCGCGCCGAATAGGCGAGCTCGCCGAGCCGCAGCAATGCCACCAGGCCGACGACGAGCGGCAGCAGGCTCACGCCTCGAGCACCACGAAGCCGGCGGTGAAGCCGGGGCCGAGCGCCGAGAGCAGCATGCGGCCGCGCGCGCCGGCCTTGAGCGTGCGGTCGAGCACGAACAGCACCGTCGCCGCCGACATGTTGCCGCAGTCGCGCAAGACCGCGCGGGCGTGATCGAGCGCGCCGGGCGCAAGTTCGAACGCGTCTTCGATCGCGCTCAGCACCTTGACGCCGCCGGGATGGCAGACGAAGTGAGCGATCGCGTCGAGCGACAGACCGTGGCGCGCGAGAAAGCCGTCGGCGGCGGCGCGCAGCTCGTTGCGCACCAGCGCCGGGATGTCGCGCGAGAAGATCGCCTTGAGGCCGTCCTCCATCACGTCCCAGCCCATGACACCGAGCGAATCCGGCCAGGTGTGCTCGCCGGCGGCGGCGATCGCCGGCCCGTCGCCCGCGGTCGAGACGATGCCGGCGGCGGCGCCGTCGCCGAACAGCGCGGTGGCGACGACGTTGCTCTTCGAGCCGTCGCCGCGCCGGAAGCACAGCGCGCAGAGCTCGACCACCAGGAACAGCACGTGGGCGCCGGGGCGGGCGCGGGCGATCTCGGCGGCGCGCGCCAGTCCGGCGACGCCGCCGGCACAGCCGAGGCCGAAGACCGGCAGGCGCGTCACGTCGCTGCGCAGGCCGATGCGGTTCAGCAGCCGCGCGTCGAGGCTGGGCGTGGCGATGCCGGTGGTCGAGACCGCGATCACGGCGTCGATCCGATCGGGCGTCAGCCTGGCGGAGGCGAGGCAGGCGCGGGTCGCGCGCTCCAGCAGGCGCACGGCGTTCTCGAGATAGAGCTCGTTGCGCTCGGCCCAGCCGTGCGGGCGGTCGTACCATTCGAGCGGTACGCAGGACCAGCGCGTCTCGATCCCGGCATTGGCGAAAACCGGCATCAGCCGATCGAGATCGAGCGCCGCCGCGCCCGCGAAATAGCCGCGCGCGCGCCGCTCGATTTCGGCCTGGCGCAACGGGTAAGGCGGCAACGCGGTCGACAGCGCGAGCAGGCGGGGTACGTTCATCACTGGCGAAGGGCTCCCTGCGCCGCTAGAGTGACGGCGCCTTCGGACGGCCTTCAGGGTACGGCCGTCGCGGCCGAACCTCGGATCACATGTTCGCGCGTTTGGCTCACGTCAGGGTGTAATTAGTACGGGGCACAGGATGGCTCGCAAAAGCCGCAAGCCTGCCAGCGAGACCGGCGCCGCCAACGGCCTTGGCGAGCGGCTCCGCGCCTATTTCCTGGCCGGCATCCTGGTCACCGGGCCGATCGCCTTCACCCTCTGGATCACCTGGAGCATCATCGATTTCGTCGACCGGGCGGTGTCCCACCTGGTGCCCATCGGCTACAACCCGAGCACCTATTTTCCCTTCAACATCCCGGGCTTCGGCCTGGTGGTGGCGGTGGTCGCGCTGACGCTGATCGGCTGGCTCACCGCCGGCTATGTCGGCAGGCTGCTGCTGCGGGTCTCGGACCGGATCATGAAGCGCATGCCGGTGGTGCGCGGCATCTACACCGCCTTCCAGCAGATCTTCGAGACCGTGCTGGCGAAGCGCTCCAAGACCTTTCGCGAGGTCGTGCTGGTGGAATGGCCGCGTCGCGGCATGTGGACGGTGGCCTTCGTCACCGCGCCGGGCGAGGGGGAGATCCAGGCCAACGTCGCGCCGGATTCGATCGGGCTCTACGTGCCGACCACGCCCAACCCGACCTCGGGCTATCTGGTCTATGTCGCGCGCGAAGAGGTCGTGCCGCTGTCGATGTCGGTCGAGGAAGGCATCAAGCTGGTGATCTCCGGCGGCATCATCACGCCCGAGCGCCACGAGATCCCGGCGACGGCCAAGGTCCAGGAAATCGTCGCGCCGGAAAAGACGCATTAGCTCAGCCGGCGCGCAGATAGCGCACCGCGGCATCGCGTTCGAAGAGATAGAGCAGCGTCCTCAGCGCCTGTCCGCGTGCGCTCTCGAGCTCGGCGTCGCGCGCCAGCGCCAGCCGCGCCGCTTCGCGCGCCAGCGGGATGAGATCGGCGTGGGCCGCAAGATCGGCGAGACGGAACTCGGCGAAGCCGCTCTGTCGCGTGCCCAGCACCTCGCCGGCGCCGCGCAGGCGCAGATCCTCCTCGGCGATGCGGAAGCCGTCGTCGGTTTCGCGCAGAATGGTCAGGCGCTGCTTCGCGGTCTCGCTGAGCGGCGGCGCGTAGAGCAGCAGGCACGCCGCCGGCTCGCTGCCGCGGCCGATGCGTCCGCGCAGCTGGTGAAGCTGCGCCAGGCCGAAGCGCTCGGCATGCTCGATCACCATGACGGTGGCGTCGGCGACATCGACGCCGACCTCGACCACCGTCGTCGCCACCAGCAGGTCGATGCCGCCGGAGGCGAATTCGGCCATGACGCGGTCGCGCTCCGGTCCCTTCATGCGGCCATGCACCAGCCCGACCCGGTTGCCGAAGGTCTGGTAGAGCTCCGAGAAACGCGCCTCGGCGGCCTGCAAGTCGCTGTCGGCGGAGTCCTCGACCAGCGGACAGATCCAATAGATCTTGGCGCGCCGGGCGAGCGCGCGGCGGATCGCGGCGATCACCTCGTCGATGCGCTCGAGCGGCACGGCGCGGGTCGTGGTCCTGGCACGGCCGGCCGGCTTCTCGTCGAGCCGCGAGGAATCGAGATCGCCGTAGGCGGTCATCTCCAGCGTGCGCGGAATCGGCGTCGCCGTCATCACCAGGATATCGACCGCGCGGCCCTTGGAGGCGAGCTGGAGGCGCTGCTCGACGCCGAAGCGGTGCTGCTCGTCGATCACCGCCAGCGCCAGGTCCTTGAACGCGACCTCGTCCTGGAACAGCGCGTGCGTGCCGACGGCGATGTGAATGGCGCCGGCGGCGAGGCGCTCGAGAAACTCGGTCCGCGTGCGGCCTTTCTCGCGCCCGGTCAGCAGCGCGACGGCGATGCCCGAATCCTTGGCGAGGCCGGAGAGCGTGGCGTAGTGCTGCCGCGCCAGGATTTCGGTCGGCGCCATCAGCGCCGCCTGGCCGCCGGCCTCGACTGCGTCGCACATCGCCAGGAGCGCCACCACCGTCTTGCCGCTGCCGACATCGCCCTGCAGCAGCCGGTTCATGCGCGCCGGCTGCGCCATGTCGGCGACGATCTCGTCGAGCGCGCGGCGCTGCGCGCCGGTGAGTGCGAAGGGCAGGGCGCGCTCAACGCGGCGGCGCAGCTCGCCCTTGGCGACGATGGCGCGGCCGGCGCCTTTGCGGGCGCGGGCGCGCAGCAGCGCGATGGTGAGCTGGTTCGCCAGCAGCTCGTCGTAGGCGAGGCGCTCGCGCGCCGGATGGTGCGGCAGCAGATCCTCCGGCCGCGCCGGCGCGTGCGCCGTCGCGATCGCCGCGCGCCACGCCGGCCAGCCGCGCCGCCTGAGGAGCTCGGCGTCGCACCACTCATCGAGCTGCGGCGCGCGCGCCAGCGCCGCCTCGACCGCCTTGTGCACCGTGCGCAGCGTCAGCCCCGCGGTCAGGCGATAGACCGGCTCGATCAGCTTGAGGGCGTCGAGCCCCGCCGGATCGAGGATGTGATCGGGATGCGTCATCTGCGTCTGGTTGTTGAAGCGCTCGATCCTGCCGCTGACGATGCGGGCAGCGCCCGGCGGCAACTGGCGCTCGAGCCAGTCGCCCTTGACGTGGAAGAACACCAGATAGAGCACGCCGGTCTCGTCGCGGCAGCGCACGCGATAGGGCTGGCGCGGGTTATGCGGCTTCTGGTGCTGCTCGACCGTGACGGTGAGGGTGGCGATGCGGCCTTCGGGCGCCTCGGCGACCTTCGGCCGGAAGCTGCGGTCGACGACGTCGACCGGCAGGTGCCACAAGAGGTCGACGACGTGCGGGCCGCACAGCTTTTGGAACAATTTGCCGAGCCGCGGGCCGATGCCCTTGAGATCGGTGACCTCGGCGAAGAGTGGATGGAGGATCGCGGGCCGCACCGGTCGCCGCCCGGCCGCGCCTCAGACCTTGAGCTTCAGCAGCCGCCGCGCGTTGCCGTTGAGGAGCTTCTCCTTGTCGGCGGGCGGCAGTTTCAATTCCTCGAGCGCCCATTGCGTGCCCGGGCGGTTGGGCACGAAGGGATAGTCGATCGAGAACATGATGCGATCGAGCCCGATCTCCTTGATGCAGTATTCGAGCGCGTTGGTCGAGAAGAAGCCGCTGGTGGTGACGTAGAAGCTGCGCAGGAACTTTTCGCGGAACCCCTCGGCGTGCTTGCCGTCGCGCGCCAGCGCCATGTTGATGCGCCACAGGAAGAACGGCAGGCCCTCGCCGAGATGGCCGAGGATCACCTTGACCCGGGGATAGGCCTCGAGCACCCCGCTCAGGATCAGGCGGATGCCGAGCGTCGCGGTCTCGATGGTGAAGCCCCAGCCGGCATTGCCGAGCGCCGGATGCCGGTCGAGGTAGTCCTTGAGATAGGCCTCGACCACCGCCGGATGCGGCATCGCCGGATGGAAATAGAGCGGCACGTCGAGCGCCTGGGCGCGCTCGAAGATCGGCCAGAAGCGCTTGTCGTCGGGGAACACGCCGTTGGACAGGCCGTGGATCATGGCGCCGACGAAGCCGAGCTTGGCGACGCAGCGCTCGAGCTCGTCGGCGGCGAGCTTGGCGTCGGTGGTGGTCGGCAGCGCCGCGAAGGCGCCGAAGCGCTTGGGGTGCGCCTTCACCGCGTCGGCCAGGCGGTCGTTGACGCTGCGCGCGATCTGCAGCGCCGAATCCGCCGGCAGCCGCTGGGTCGCCGGCGCGCCGAGCGACAGGATCTGATAGTCGACGCCCGCCTCGTCCATCTCCTTGAGGCGCAGCCCGTCGAGATCGTCGAGCCGCCTGGCGAGCTCGGGGTTCTTGCGGCCCTCGAGCTGGGTCACCGCGGTGATCTGCGGGTCGTGATAATGCTCCTCGAGCGCGACGACATAGGGCTTGCTGGCCATGCGATCCTCCCTTCGCGCCCGTTCTAACAGGCGAGGCCGCGCCTGTCATCCGGGCGCCGCATGGGCGGATGCGTCTTTGTCGCTTGCATGGCGCGCGCGGCGGCGCAATATCGGCGCCGAGACAGCCCCGCCATGGCAGTGGAAGAAGACGGGGTGGAGAAGCAGCGCAAGCGGCTGCTCTACCAGAGCCGCCACCGCGGCACCAAGGAAAGCGACCTCTTTCTGGGCGCTTTCGCGGACCGCTATTTGCCGAAATTCGGCGCCGCCGAGCTCGACGAGTACGACGCCATCCTGGCCGAGGACGACGACACTCTGTTCGACTGGATCTATGGCCACAAGGCGCCGCCGCGCGACGGCACGGTGATGCGGTTGCTGCTGTCCTTCCGGTACCGCGCGTGATCGCGCTCGAGGGCTTTTTCGCCGCGCCGCCCAAGGGCGAGCGGCTGACTCTCGCCAGCGCGCCCGAAGGGCACGACGCCTTCGTGCTCGGCGGCCTGGTCGCGCGCCTGAACCGCGCCTTCATCCACGTCTGCCGCGACGACGGCCGCATGGCGCGGATGCGCGCCGCTCTCGGCTTCTTCTGGCCCGAGCTCGAGGTGCGCAGCTTTCCCGCCTGGGACTGCCTGCCTTACGACCGGGTTTCGCCCAATCCAGAGATCGTCTCGCGGCGCATCGCGGCGCTGGCGGCGCTGGCGCGCGGCGGCAACGGCCCGCGGTTGCTGCTGACCACGGTCAATGCCGCGATCCAGCGGGTGCCGCCGCGCCGGCTCTTTGCCGAGCGCACGCTGGCGCTCGCGCGCGGCGTGGAGCTGCCGCTCGACCGGCTCACGTCCTTTCTCGAGCGCAACGGTTACAACCGCGCCGAAACCGTGCGCGAGGCCGGCGAGTATGCCGTGCGCGGCGGCCTGGTCGATCTCTATCCTTCGGGCGCGCCGGCGCCGCTGCGGCTCGACTTCTTCGGCGACCGGCTCGAGGCCATCCGCTCCTTCGATCCGCTGAGCCAGCGCAGCGCCGGAACGCTGGAACGCGCCGAGCTCAAGCCGATGAGCGAGGTGCTGCTCGACCGGCCGGTGATCGAGCGCTTCCGCTCGCGCTATCGCCAGGAATTCGGCGCCGGCGTGCAGGACGACCCGCTCTATGAATCGGTCAGCGCCGGCCGCCGCCATGCCGGCATGGAGCATTTCCTGCCGCTGTTCTACGAAAGCCTCGACACCATCTTCGACTACCTGCCGGGCGCCGACATCGTGCTCGATCATCAGGCGGAAGAAGCGCGCGGCGAGCGCATCATCGCCATCGCCGATTTCCATAACGCGCGCGAGACCGCGCCGCTGGCGCGCGGCGTCCTCGGCGCGGCGCCGGTCTATCGGCCGCTCCGGCCCGAGCTGCTCTATCTCGGCGACACCGACTGGACCGCGGCGCTGTCCGGCCGCCGCGTCGTCGAGCTCTCGCCCTTCGCGGCGCCCGAAAGCGCGCACGTCTTCGACGCCGGCGCGCGGCCCGGACCCGATTTCAGCGCCGTCCGCGCCGATCCCAAGGTCAATCTGTTCGACGCCGTGCGGCAGCAGATCGAGGTCGAGATCGCGGCGGGACGCCGCGTGCTCATCGTCGCCTACAGCACCGGCTCGGCCGAGCGCCTCAAGACCGTGATGAAGGATCATGGGATATCCGAGCCGGGCTTCGTCGAGTTCTGGCAGGGCTTCCTCGATCTGCCGAAGGGCCACGCGGGGCTTGCGGTGCTGCCGCTCGAGCGCGGCTACGTCGCCGGCGATGCGGCGCTGATCACCGAACAGGACATTCTCGGCGATCGCCTGGCGCGGCCCGCGCGGCGGCGCACCAATCTCGACCATTTCGTCGCCGAGGTCGCGGCGCTCACGATCGGCGATCTCGTCGTCCATGCCGAGCACGGCATCGGCCGCTACGACGGCCTAGTGACGCTCGAAGTCGCCGGCGCGCCGCACGATTGCCTGCGAATCATCTATGCCGGCGACGACAAGCTGTTCGTGCCGGTCGAGAACATCGAGGTGCTGTCGCGCTACGGCTCCGAGGACGCGGCGGCGCAGCTCGACCGCCTCGGCGGCGTCGCCTGGCAATCGCGCAAGGCACGGGTCAAGGCGCGCATCCGCCACATCGCCGGCGAGCTGATCCAGCTCGCCGCCGAGCGCCAGCTCAAGGAAGGCGAGGCGATGGCGGCGCCCGCCGGCCTCTACGAGGAATTCGCCGCGCGTTTCCCCTATCCCGAGACCGAAGACCAGGACAAGGCGATCCGCGATACGCTCGGCGATCTGTCCTCGGGCCGACCGACCGACCGGCTGATCTGCGGCGACGTCGGCTTCGGCAAGACCGAGGTGGCGTTGCGCGCCGCGTTCATCGCCGTGATGGCCGGAACGCAGGTCGCGGTGGTGGTGCCGACGACGCTACTCGCGCGCCAGCATCACCGCACCTTCGTCAGCCGCTTCGCCGGCCTGCCGGTGCGGATCGAGCAGCTGTCGCGCTTTGTGCCGGCAAAACGCGCGGAGCAGATCAAGCGCGATCTCGGCGAAGGCCGCGTCGATATCGTCATCGGCACCCACTCGCTCCTGGGCAAAAGCGTCGGCTTCCGCCACCTGGGCCTGCTGGTGATCGATGAGGAGCAGCATTTCGGCGTGGCGCAGAAGGAGCGCCTCAAGAAGCTCAAGGCCAACGTCCATGTGGTGACGCTGACGGCGACGCCGATCCCGCGCACGCTGCAGATGGCGCTCGCCGGCGTGCGCGAGATGAGCATCATCGCTACGCCGCCGATGGACCGGCTGGCCGTGCGCACCTTCGTGATGGCCTGGGATCCGATGGTGGTGCGCGAGGCGATCCTGCGCGAGATGCACCGCGGCGGCCAAGTGTTCTGTGTCGTGCCGCGCATCGCCGACATCGACGACGTCGAGCGGGAGTTGAGACGGCTCGTGCCGGAGGCCCGGCTCGCCGTCGCGCACGGCCAGCTCGCGCCGACGCAGCTCGACAAGGTGATGACCGCCTTCGACGATGGCGCCTTCGACGTGCTGCTGTGCACGGACATCGTCGAAAGCGGGCTCGACATCCCGACCGCCAACACGCTGATCGTGCATCGCGCCGACATGTTCGGCCTGGCGCAGCTCTACCAATTGCGCGGCCGCATCGGCCGCGGCAAGATCCGCGCCTATGCCTATCTCACGCTGCCGCCGGGCAAGGTGCTGACCTCGACCGCCGAGCGTCGGCTCGAGGTGATGCAGACCCTCGATCAGCTCGGCGCCGGCTTCACGCTGGCGAGCCACGATCTCGACATACGCGGCGCCGGCAATCTGCTGGGCGAGGAGCAGTCCGGCCACATCCGCGAGGTCGGCGTCGAGCTCTATCAGCACATGCTCGAGGAAGCGATCGCGACGGCGCGCGCCGGCGGCGCCGAAGTCGGGGCCGAAGCCGAATGGACGCCGCAGATCGCCATCGGCACCTCGGTGCTGATCCCCGAGACCTACGTCGCCGATCTCAACGTGCGGCTCGGCCTCTACCGCCGCATCGCCAATCTGGTCGACCGCCAGGAGATCGAGGCCTTCGCCGCCGAACTGATCGACCGCTTCGGCAGGCTGCCGGCCGAGGTCGAGAACCTGCTTGAGATCATCGCCATCAAGCGGCTGTGCCGCGAGGCCGGCGTCGAGAAGATCGAGGCCGGTCCCAGGGGCGCGGCCATCACCTTCCATGCCGGCAGCGTGACCGACCCGGCGGCGCTGGTGCGCTGGATCGAAAGCCAGGCGGGCAGCGCCAGGCTGAGGCCGGATCAGCGGCTGATCGTGGTGCGCGACTGGGACGACACGCGTGCACGCATCAAAGGCGTGATCAACGTTCTCGAAACGTTGAAGGCGATCGCCGCCGGCAAGCAGCCGGTCGCGGCGCGCGTTTGACGGTCAGCCCGCCGCGCGGGCGGGGCCGTTCTGCACCAGGTCGAAGACCGGGAAGAAGAATGCCGGCTCCTGCGCGCCCGAGATCGCGTACTGGCCGGCGAAGACGAAGCACGGCACGGCGTTGATGCCGAGCCGCCGGGCGCCGGCATCGTCGGCCATGACCTCGGCGCGGTCGCCGCTGCCGGCGAGGAACTCGCGCACCGCCGCCGCGTCAAGCCCGCTTTCGCCGGCGATCGCGGCCAGCGTGTCGCGGTTGCCGATGTCGCGGCCTTCGATGAAATAGGCGCCGAACACGCGCTCGACCAACCCGTTGCCGAGGCCCTGGCGCTGCGCGAAGCGGATGAGGCGGTGCGCCGCCAGCGTGCTGGGCGTGCGCTCGATCTTGTCGAAGGCGAACGGGATGCCGACGCCGGCACCGGTGTCGACCACCGCCTGGTTGATGCGTTTGGCGTGCGCCTGGCCGCCGAATTTGGCGGCGAGATAGGCGTCGCGCGGCATGCCTTCGGCCGGCATGTCGGGATTGAGCTGGAACGGCCGCCAGGTGATCTCGGCCACGATGTTCGGTCGCTGCGCCAGCGCGGCCTCGAGCCGGCGCTTGCCGATGAAGCACCACGGGCAGATCACGTCGGCGACGATGTCGATGCGCATGGCCGCATCATAGCACGGATTCACCTTCGCGATCAGCGTCGCGGCGATCATGGCGATCGTCGCCGGCGTCATGGTCGTTCCGCTCAAATTCAATCCGCCGGTGTGGGAGGCGGCGGAGCGGCGACAAGCCGCCGGCGCGCTGCCATAATGCGGTGAGGCGCTGCGGCGGAATCCACGGCTCCGTCGCAGCGGCCGCGTGTCGCGGTCGATCGGCCTCGCTACGGAGCGGGCGCATCGAATAAGGAGGCGCACATGGTCCAGCCAGCGCGCTACGATCGGGCGGAAGAGGATCTCGGCAACATCGTCGCGTTCGAGCACGTCAACGTACGGATTCCGGATCAGGGTTTGTCGACCCTTTTCTACGTGACCGGCCTCGGCCTGACGCGCGATCCCTACATCATGACCGGCGTCGACAACATGTGGATCAATGTCGGCCGCAGCCAATTCCATCTGCCGACCGGCGAGCCCCAGGTGCTGCGCGGCCATGTCGGTCTCGTCATGCCGGACCGTGCGGCGCTGGTCGCGCGGCTGGCGAGCGTCGGACGGCGGCTCGACGGTACGCACTTCGCGTTCCGCGAGGCGAATGACTGTATCGAGGTGACTTCGCCCTGGGGCAACCGCCTGCGCTGCTACGAGCCCGATCCGGCGCGCTTCGGCCGCATCACGCTCGGCATGCCATACGTGGAGTTCGAGGTTCCGGCGGGCACGGCCGGCGGCATCGTCCGTTTCTACCGCCGGGCGCTCGGAGCGCCGGCGCGGATCGATGAGAACGGCCGCGGCCGCGCCGCGCATGTCGCCGTCGGCATCGACCAGGAATTCGTGTTCCGCGAGACCGACGAAGCAACGCCCGCTTACGACGGCCATCACGTGCAGATCTATATCGCCGATTTCTCCGGTCCGCATCGCTGGCTCGCCGAGCGCGGCCTGATCACCGAGGAAAGCGATCGGCACCAATACCGCTTCGCGGACATCGTCGACCCCGAGGACGGTCGCGTCCTGTTCACCGTCGAGCACGAGGTGCGCAGCATGCGCCATCCGCTCTATGCCCGGCCGCTCGTCAACCGCAATCCGGTCCAGACCAACCTGCATTATGCTCCCGGCCACGATGCCTGGATCTGGGGCATGCCGCACGCGCGCTGAAGGGCCTCGCCGCCCTTCCCCGGCGCCTCGGCGGATCGCTGCGCTTGAGGGGCCGCCGCCGTCGCGCTTAAGGTGAGGGCCAGGGAGGATCAATGGGCATCTACGACGAGCCGCATCTGCAGCGCGGGAGGGCGAACCACGCGCCGTTGACGCCGCTGTCGTTCCTGGTGCGCGCCGCCGCGGTCTATCCCGAAAAGCCGGCGGTGATCCACGGCGACAGGGTCATCCGCTATGGCGAGCTGTTCGAGCGCTGCCGGCGGCTCGCCAGCGCGCTCCGACGGCGCGGCATCGGCAAGGGCGACACCGTGTCGGTGATGGCGCCCAACGTGCCGGCGATGCTGGAAGCGCATTACGGCATCGCCATGGCCGGCGCCGTGCTCAACGCGCTCAATTACCGCCTCGACGCCAAGACCATAGCCTTCATCTTCGGCCACGCGGAGACCAGGCTGTTGATCACCGACCGCGAGTTCTCGCCGACCATCAAGGAGGCGCTGACGCGCGCAGCGCGCAGGCCCGCCGTCGTCGACATCGACGATCCGCTGTTCGCCGGCGGCGAGAGGCTCGGCGAAGTCGATTACGAGGCGTTTCTCGCCAGCGGCGACCCCACCGAGAGCTGGTCCATGCCCGACGACGAATGGCGGGCCTATGCGCTCAATTACACCTCGGGCACCACGGGCAATCCCAAGGGCGTGGTCTATCACCACCGCGGCGCGTTCCTGAACGCGGTCGGCGACGTCATGTATTTCGGCCTGACGCCGCAGACCGTGTATCTCTGGACTCTGCCGATGTTCCACTGCAACGGCTGGTGCTACACCTGGGCGGTGACCGCGGCCTGCGGCACGCATGTCTGCCTCCGCCGCATCGATCCGGCGCAAATCTTCGCCGAGATCGAGAGATGCCGGGTCACGCATCTCTGCGGCGCGCCGATCGTGCTCAATCTGCTCGCTTATGCGCCCGACGGCGCCAAGCGCAAGCTCGACCATCCGGTCAAGGTGATGACCGGCGGCGCCGCGCCGCCCTCGACCATCATCGCTAACATGGAGCGGCTCGGCTTCTCGGTGACGCACGGCTACGGCCTCACCGAATCCTACGGCCCGGCGACCATCTGCTTCGAGCAGGACGACTGGGCGGCGCTGCCGATGGCCGAGCGCGCGGCCCGCATGGCGCGGCAGGGCATGGAGGTGGCGACGCTCGCCGGCGCGCGCGTCGTCGATCCGCAGCTGCGCGACGTGCCGGCCGACGGCGTCGGCATCGGCGAAATCGTGCTGCGCGCCAATACGCTCATGAAGGGCTATCTCAAGAATCCGAAGGCGACCGAAGAGGTCTTTGCCGGCGGCTGGTTCCATACCGGCGATCTCGCCGTGCGGCATCCCGACGGCTATATCGAGGTGAAGGACCGCGCCAAGGACATCATCATCTCGGGCGGCGAGAACATTTCGTCGCTCGAGGTCGAGGAGACGCTCTACAAGCATCCGGCGGTGATGGAAGCCGCGGTGGTGGCGCGGCCGGACGAGAAGTGGGGCGAAACGCCCTGCGCCTTCGTCGCGCTCAAGCCGGGCGCGAGCGCGACCGCCGACGACATCGTGCGCTTCTGCCGCGACAACCTGGCGCATTTCAAGGTGCCGAGGACCGTGGTGTTCGGGCCGCTGCCGAAGACCTCGACCGGCAAGATCCAGAAATACGTGCTGCGCGAGCAGGCGAAGAGTCTCGCGCCGTGAGTGCCGACTTCTCGCTCGCCGGCAAGCGCGCGCTGGTCACCGGCGCCTCGCGCGGATTGGGCTTGCATTTCGCGGAGGTTCTGGCGGCGGCGGGCGCCGACGTGGCTCTGATGGCGCGCGATCGCGGCGCACTCGAGCGCGCCGCGGCTGCGGTCGCCGAGCACAGCGGGCGCCGCGCGGTCGCCGTCGTCGGCGACGTCGCCGCATCCGCCGGCGCGCGCACCGCGTTCGACGCGGCCGAAAACACGCTCGGTCCGCTCGACATTCTGATCAATAACGCCGGCATTGCCGTATCCAAGCCGCTGCTCGAGCACGATGAAGGCGATTGGGACCGCGTACTCGACACCAACCTCAAAGGCGCCTGGCTGATGGCGCGGGAGTTCGCCGCGCGCCGCATCGCCGACAAGCGCGGCGGCCGCATCGTCAACCTCGCTTCGCTGCTGGCGTTCCGCACCGCGCGTAACGTGCCCGAATATGCCGCCGCCAAGGCCGGCCTCGTTCAGCTCACACGCGTCCTGGCGCTCGAGCTGGCGCGGCACGGCATCGGGGTCAACGCCCTGGCGCCTGGGTATTTCGAGACCGACATGAACCGCGGTTTCCTGCGTAGCGACGCCGGCCGCACGGTTGCCGCGCGCATCCCGTTGGGCCGCACCGGTGTGGCGTCCGACCTCGACGGTGCTCTGCTGCTGCTGGTGTCGCCGGCCGGCAGCTATATCACCGGTGCCGTCATCCCGGTCGACGGCGGCCATCTGGTGGCTCCGATTTGACGCCTTCGATCGCGCGATTCGCCACGGCAATCGCGCCAGACCTGGTTTTCCTGGAGGCCGACCAATCCGCGGCATCCGTCGAAGCAGATCACGGTTTTTAAAAGTTATGAGAAGAATCTGTGGATAAAAGGGGAAAACCGCCGGCGCGGCGACGCCGCTGGAATGCCGTTTGACAGGGGTGGCGCGGTTTGCAGGATGGCGCGCCATGGCCAAGATCGACATCATCGCCGCAAGCCCCCTCTATCCGCCGGTCATGGTGGACCTGGAGGCGACCTATACGGTCCATCACCTCTATCGGGCGCCGGACCGCGTGGCGTTCCTCGCGGCCGTCAGGGACAAGGTGCGCGGCATCGCCACCTTTCAGGGCCGCGTCGACGCGGCGCTGATGGATGCGCTGCCGCGCCTCGAGATCGTCGCCTCGATGAGCATCGGCCTCGACCACATCGATCTCGAGGCCGCCAAGGCGCGCCGCATCCGCGTCACCAACACGCCCGATGTGCTCACCGACGACGTCGCCGATCTTGCCATCGGCCTGATGATCGCCGTGGCGCGCCGCCTGGTGGTGGCGGACCGTTACGTGCGTGACGGCCGTTGGCTCGAGGAGGGGCCGATGCCGCTGCAGACCAAGCTCGGCGGCAAGACCATGGGCGTGATCGGCATGGGGCGCATCGGCCAGGCGATCGCGCGGCGGGCGGTCGCGATGGGCATGACCGTCGTCTACCACAATCCGCGGCCGAAGCCCGATCTCGCCTACCGCTACTATGCCGACCTCGCGGCGATGGCGGCCGACGCCGATTACCTCGTGGTGGCCTGTCCGGGCGGCGCGGCGACGCGCCATCTGGTGAGCGCGCGGGTGATCGCGGCGCTCGGTCCCAAGGGAGCCGTCATCAACATCGCCCGCGGCTCGGTGATCGATCAGGCGGCGCTGGTCATGGCGCTGGCCGAGCGCAAGCTCGCGGGCGCCGGACTCGACGTCTTCGAAGACGAGCCGCGCGTCCCCGAAGCCCTCACCAAGCTCGACTCGGTGGTCCTGACGCCGCATGTCGGCAGCGCGACGGAGGCGACGCGATTGGCGATGGGTCGCCTGATGCTGGACAATCTGGCGGCGCAGTTCGCCGGCAAGCCGCTGCTGACGCCGGCGATCTAGACCGGTAGACGGTCGGGCGCGGTGCCGATCCGGGCGGGCGCGTTGCGGCGCTCGAGTTCAAGCAGCAGGGCGCTGTGGTCGTAGCGGCCGCCGCCGTGGGCGACCAGGTCCTGGAACAGGGCGAGGGCGGTTTCGGCAAAGGGAAGCGACAGGCCGACGGCCTTGGCGGTGGCGACGATCGTGGCGCAATCCTTGACCTGATGAGCGGCCGGACCGCCCGGGACGAAATCCCGCAGGATCATCCGATTGCCGTGCACGGTTAAGATGCGCGAATCGGCGAAGCCGCCCATGATCGCCTGCCGGACCGCGGCGGGATCGGCGCCGCCCGCCGCCGCCAGCAGCAGCGCCTCGGCGACGGCGCCGATGGTCACGGCCACGATCGCCTGATTGGCGAGCTTCGCCAATTGGCCGGATCCCGTCGGTCCGACCAGCGTCGGGCGACCCATGGCGGCGAAAATCGGCGCTGCGCGGTCGAAGGCGGCACGTTCGCCACCCACCATGATTGCCAGCGTGCCCTGCTCGGCGCCGCCGGTGCCGCCCGAGACCGGCGCATCGAGATAGGCGACACCGCGCGCGGCGAAGCGCCGCGCATGCTCGCGCGCGAGCTCCGGCGGTGCCGAGCTCATATCGATCGCCAGCGCGCCGGTGGAAATCGCCGATGCCGCGCTGTACGCGCCGAACAGCACCGAATCGACCGCCGGACCATTCGCCAGCATGGTGATGACGACCTCCGCGCCGGCCGCCGCCTGGGCGGCGGTCGCCGCAACGACGGCGCCCGCTGCGGCGAGCGACTCGGCCTTGGCTCGGTCTCGGTTCCACACACGCACGGGAAAGCCCGCTTCTAAGAGGCGTCGCGCCATCCGGCTGCCCATCAACCCGGTGCCGAGCACGGAAACGCTTATTGATTGTTTCATTTTTGCTATTTCCTCAGAGCGTTAACCCGCAAAACCTCATGTTTATACTGAGGAAAAACCGCCGCAGCCGCGAGTCGGACGCAAGGCTGCCGCGGCTCGGGAGTGGCGGACGCGCTGATTCCCGCCGGCTTCGGCGAAAACTGTCGCATGTGGCGCTGCCCGCTCGGCGGTCGAAATACACGCTTGTTCCCATTTCTTCCCGCGTCGGGTCCAATGTTCCGGTCACCGCTTCAGCGGTCGGGATCGCGGCGGAGATGCATTTTCGGCCGGCCGGCAGCATCGATGAAGCCCTCGTCGCTGAGCGCATCCAAGGTGGCGGTGAAATGTGCCGCTGCGCCCGGACGGCCAACCCCTTCGAGCCAGTTCTGTTCCAGCAGCGAGGCGAGAGCCGGGTGGCCGAGCTCGGCTTCCCATAGGATCCCGAGCAGCGATGCCCGGGCCTCCTCGCGTTCGCGCGCGAGGCCGAACACGGTTTGGTCGCGCAGCGCGCGCTCAAGATCGCCGGTTTCGGGCCCCGGCCCCAAACCGAAATCGACGCGGCGCCGCCGCGCCGGGGCCGCGAGTTGATAATGGGCCAGCTCATGCAGCAGGACATAGGCCTCAGTCTCGATGCGCAGAGCACGGCCGTCCCACGTAACATCGCTGCGCGCCGTTCGTCGGATCATTTCAATGCCGAACTTTGCTATAAGGTCAATCGCTTCAGCGTAATTCTTGAGAGCGCTGTCGGGATCGGCACGGGTTGCGCCAGCGGGGATCGCGACTCGTTGGAACACGGCGCGCGCCGCGTCTGGCGGCAACGAGTCCTCGAACCGGGCAAGAGTCGGCTCGAGATGGTCGGCGGCGATGGGCGTGAGGATCATGGGTAGCAAGGATACGGTGGCGGCGTAGCGCCGGACCTAGCACTAGACGCCGGTCGGTGGAAGGTTTGGCGCGTCGTCAGGGGCGCGGTTTCGGGTGCGGCGCGCGGCCGACGAGGGGCGCTATGCCGAGCAGCGACTCGCCGTGGGCGGCCAGACGGCGCGCTTCGCCATGGCGCAAGGGCGCTGCCGAGCGCACCAGATAGCGTGCATAACCCGGCCGATGGCGCTCGGAGACCGTGGCCACGATGCCCGCTTGGCGCAGCCGGTCACGCAAGGCAAGGGCGTAGGCGCGGACGTTGTAGGCGCCGAACTGCACCCACCAGACCCGCGCCGTTCGGCCAACGGCTTTGGCCTCCGCCTTGGCGACCGCAGGTTCGGCGGCGACCGGCCTATGGCCACGACGAATCAGAGGCACGACGCCGAGGCGGTGGGCCTCTTTCGCCGCCACCGTTACTGCCGCGCGATCATTGGCCGCTGAGCGCACCGTGAAATAGCGATGGCCACCCGCACCAACGACTCGCTGGATCTCGGCGTCGATGCCCACGGCGTGCAGGCGGCTTGCGAGCTTCTCGGCATAGAATGGTCCGCGATAGGCGCCGTATTCGACCCAATAGAGGGGCTTCGCCGACTCGCGCGGTACCGCCGGACCGGCCGTGGGAGTGATCGTGTCCGATTGTCCAGTCGGCGGTGGTGGCGGCACAGCCGCCGTAGCCTGCGCGCTTTCGGCGATCGACGGCGCCGGTGCAGGTTGAACGAGTGCCGGCGGCGGTGCCGCAGTGCCGCTCGCCCTCGGGCCCGGAGGCGCCGCAGGAAGCTGGCCGACGGCGGCCGCAACCGGCGGCGCGCCGGCCTCGGGCACCGGAGACGGCCGGAAGGCATCGATATAGACCGCGCCGTAGACGCCGAGCACCAGCGCAAACAGCACAGCCACGAGCAGTCCGGCGCCGAGAGCGCCGCCTAAGCGCGATGACGATTGGGTCGGAGCGTCCACTCTGCCGGCGACCTCCCTGGCTCGGCCCCCTTCGCGGCACGGGCAATGGACCGACAAAAATTTACCATGTCCGGCATCCGCCGACCTACGGCGAAAGCCGCGGAAAACCGCTGCGAATCGGAGTCCAACCTGTTGATAGCGTGGATAAGTCGGCCGCGGCTTCGCCCGCGCGCGTCACGGCATTGTTTGGCGTTCGGCGGGAGCCGCAGGCCGCGGACACGGGAGCGAGTCGATACAGCGAATCGGCCGGCGCCAACGCCCCGAAAAACCCCGCATTTTTGCCGGGGTGATGCGCCCCTGGGGCTAGTTGCGCGGCCGGGGACGATAGGGCAGAGTTGCGCACCCATGGCCCGCGCAAGGCCGTGGAGAGCGCTGCGTCGGGCGTCAGGAGCGCGCACGATGGCATCGAAGGGCAGAGGGCATGGTGTCGCAGAAGCGGCGCATGCGGAACGGTTGCGGGATTTGGCGCGGCGGTGCCGCGATCTCGCCGAGCTCACGGCCGTGCCCGAGGTTGCCCGCGAGCTCGAATGGATTGCGGGCGCGCTCGACGACGAGGCAGGGTCGCACGAGGGGGAGTGACGTGGCCGCGGCGGCACGCTGTCGGCCCGGAGTAGGGAGTTTCGTCGTTGCAGCCGACCGATACCCGCGATCCCGACTATTTCCATAAAGTCGTCGATTGTCAGTGGGCGTGTCCGTCGCACACGCCGGTGCCGGAATACATCCGCCTGATTGCCGTCGGCCGTTACACCGACGCTTATATGGTCAACTGGAAGTCCAACGTTTTCCCCGGCATTCTCGGCCGCACCTGCGACCGTCCGTGCGAGCCGGCCTGCCGCCGCGGTCGCGTCGAGAAGGAGCCGGTGGCAATCTGCCGGCTCAAACGCGTCGCCGCCGACAACAAGGACGATATCCGCGCGCTCCTGCCCAAGGCGCCGGCCAACAAGAACGGCAGGCGGATCGCCCTGGTCGGCGCGGGGCCGGCGTCGCTGACCGTCGCGCGCGATCTGGCGCCGCTCGGCTATGAGATCGTCATCTACGATCAGGATCCCAAGGCCGGCGGCATGATGCGGACGCAAATTCCGCGTTTCCGTCTGCCCGAGCGCGTGACCGACGAGGAGATCGGTTACATCGTCGGCATCGGTGGCATCGAGCTGCGGCTCGGCCAGCGCGTCGACAGCATGAAGGCGTTGCTCACCGAGGGCTATGACGCGATCTTCGTCGGCTCGGGTGCGCCGCGCGGCCGCGAGCTCGACATTCCGGGCCGCAAGGAGGCGGCCGCCAACATCCATATCGGCATCGACTGGCTGTCTTCGGTCTCGTTCGGCCACGTCGATCGCATCGGCAAGCGCGTGATCGTGCTCGGCGGCGGCAATACGGCCATGGATTGCTGCCGTACCTCGCGGCGGCTCGGCGGCGAGGACGTCAAAGTGGTCGTGCGCTCGGGCTTCGACGAGATGAAGGCGAGCCCGTGGGAGAAAGAAGACGCGATGCACGAGGACATCCCGATCCTCAACTACCTCGTGCCCAAGGAATTCACCCATGCCAACGGCCGGCTCACCGGCGTCCGGTTCGAGAAGGTGAAGGCGGAATACGACGCCGCCGGCCGGCGCAAGCTGGTGCCGACCGGTGAGCCGGATCAGCATTTCGAGTGCGACGATGCGTTGGTCGCGATCGGCCAGGAGAACGCCTTTCCCTGGATCGAGCGCGACATCGGCATTGAATTCGACCGGTGGAACATGCCCAAGGTCGATCCCAAGACCATGGCGTCGACCCATCCCAAGGTGTTCTTCGGCGGCGACGCCGCCTTCGGCCCCAAGAACATCATCTGGGCGGTGGCGCACGGTCACGACGCCGCGATCTCCATCGACAAGCTCCTCAACGGCGAGGACATCAATCGGCGGCCGCCGCCCGCGGTGACGCTGATCAGCCAGAAGATGGGCATCCACGAATGGAGCTACGACAACGCGGTCTCGAGCGATGAGCGCTATCGCGTGCCGCTGCGCGAGAAGAACGTGGCGCTCAAGGACGTGCGGCTCGAGGTCGAGCTGGGCTTCGATCAGAAGCTCGGCTATCTCGAGGCCGAACGCTGCCTCAATTGCGACGTGCAGACCGTGTTCAGCGCACCGCTCTGCATCGAGTGCGACGCCTGCGTCGACATCTGCCCGGTCGACTGCATCACCTTCACCGACAACGGCGACGAGGCCGATCTGCGCCAGCGCCTCAATCAGCCGGCGCGCAACCTGTCGCAGGCGATCTACGTTTCCGCGACGCTCAAGACCGGACGCATCATGGCCAAGGACGAAGACGTCTGCCTGCATTGCGGCCTGTGCGCCGAGCGCTGCCCCACCGGAGCGTGGGACATGCAGAAATTCTTTCTCGACATGACCCACGCCGGACCCGCATGCCGCAGCCGATAACCAGCACCAACGACTTCGTCGTCAAGTTCGCCAACGTCAACGGCTCGGGCTCGGCGTCGGCCAATCTGCTGTTCGCGCGCTCGATCCTGCGCATGGGCGTGCCGGTGGCGACGCGCAATATCTTTCCGTCGAACATCCAGGGTCTGCCGACCTGGTACGAGGTGCGGGTCAGCAGCGCCGGGCATCTCGGGCGACGCGGCGGCGTGGATCTCATGGTGGCGATGAATCCGCAGACCTGGGCGCAGGACGTCGCCTCGATCGATCCCGGCGGCTATCTGTTCTACGATTCGACTAAGCCGATGCCGCCGTCGAAATTTCGCGACGACATCACTGTCATCGGCATGCCGTTGACCGAGATCTGCAACAAAACCTACGGCGATCCGCGCCAGCGCCAGCTGTTCAAGAACATCATGTATGTCGGCGCACTGGCGGCGCTGCTCGGCATCGACGTCGTTGCGGTCGAAAGGCTCATCGGCGAGCAATACAAGGGCAAGGAGAAGCTCTTCGGCCCGAACCGCGACGCGCTCCACATCGGGCACGATTATGCCCGGCAGCATATGCAACCGATCGGTCTCAGGGTCGAGCGCGCCGACGCGGTCGGCGACCGCATCTTCGTCGACGGCAATTCCGCCGCGGCGCTGGGCGCCATCTACGGCGGCGCCACCGTCGCCGCCTGGTATCCGATCACGCCGTCGACATCGATGGCCGAGGCTTTTCAGCGCTACTGCAGGCGCTATCGCGTCGATCCGGTGACGCGGAAGAACCGCTACGCCATCATCCAGGGCGAGGACGAGCTCGCCTCGATCGGCATCGTCATCGGCGCCGCCTGGAACGGCGCGCGCGCCTTCACCTGCACCTCGGGTCCCGGCATATCGCTGATGCAAGAGTTCATCGGCCTCGCGTATTTCGCCGAGATTCCGGCGGTGGTGTTCGACGTGCAGCGCGCCGGACCGTCGACCGGGATGCCGACCCGCACCCAGCAAAGCGACATCCTGTCCGCCGCCTATGCCTCGCACGGCGACACCAAACACGTTCTCCTGTTTCCGGAGGATCCGACCGAGTGCTTCGAATTCGGCGCGCTCGCCTTCGATCTCGCCGACCGGCTGCAGACGCCGGTCTTCGTCATGCTCGATCTCGACATCGGTATGAACGAATGGCTGTGCCGGCCCTTCCAGTGGGACGACCGTCGCATGCTCGATCGCGGCAAGGTGATGAGCGCGGCCGATCTCGATGCCGGTAAGGAGTTCGGCCGCTACCTCGACGTCGACGGCGACGGCATTCCCTATCGTACGTATCCCGGCACGCATCCGACCAAGGGCGCGTTCTTCACCCGCGGCACCTCGCGCGACCGCTACGCCAAGTACACCGAGGACGGCGGCGCCTATGTCGACAACATGCACCGGCTGCTGCGCAAGTTCGAGACCGCAAAGAAGCTGGTGCCGGCGGCGGTGCGCACGCAGGCCAAGCAGCCGACCAAGGCGGGCGTGATCTATTTCGGCTCGACCGGGGCGGCGATGCGCGAAGCCCTGGCGGCGCTCGAGCAAAGCGGAATCCACCTTGATGCGCTGCGCCTGCGCGGCTTCCCGTTCCGCGACGAGATCATCGAATTCGTGGCCTCGCACGAGCAGGTGTTTGTCGTCGAACAGAACCGCGATGCCCAGCTGCGCACGCTGCTGATGGTCGAGGGCGGCATCGATCCGGCCAAGCTCGTCCCGGTGCTGCACTACGACGGCACGCCGATCACGGAACGCTTCATCACCGGCGCGATATCCGGCCTGTTGCGCGCCGCCAAGCCTTTGAGAGAAGTGGCCTCATGACCTATCTCGCCAAGCCCAACCTTCACCATCCGTCGCTGCCGAAGAACAAGCTCGGTTTCACGCGGCGCGACTACGAGGGCGCGGTGTCGACGCTGTGCGCGGGCTGCGGCCACGATTCGATCAGCGCGGCCATCATCCAGGCGTGCTTCGAGCTGGCATTGCCGCCGCATCGCATCGCCAAGCTTTCGGGCATCGGCTGCTCGTCCAAGACGCCGACCTACTTCCTCGGCGTGTCGCACGGCTTCAACTCGGTGCACGGCCGCATGCCGTCGGTGCTCACCGGCGCCAACCTCGCCAACCGCGACCTCATCTACCTCGGCGTTTCGGGCGACGGCGACAGCGCTTCGATCGGCCTCGGCCAGTTCGCACACGTGCTGCGCCGCGGCGTGAACATGGTCTACATCGTCGAGAACAACGGCGTTTACGGCCTGACGAAGGGCCAGTTCTCGGCGACGTCCGACAGGGGATCGAAATCGAAGCGCGGCGCGCTCAACATGGATTCGCCGATCGATCTGGTCGGCATGGCGCTGCAGCTCGGCGCGACCTTCGTCGCGCGCAGCTTCTCGGGCGACAAACATCAGCTGGTACCGCTGATCATGGCGGCGTTGAAGCATCGCGGCGCCGCTTTCATCGACGTCATCAGCCCCTGCGTTGCCTTCAACAATCATCTCGGCTCGACCAAGAGCTTCGACTACGTGCGCGAGCACAACGATGCGGTCAACCGGCTCGATGTGATCGAAGGCCGCGCCGAGATCACCGCCGATTATGCGCCCGGTACGGTCGAGACTGTGGTGCAGCACGACGGCTCGGTGCTGCGGCTCAGGAAGATCCATGCCGACTACGACCCGCACGACCGGATCGCGGCGATGAGTTACCTGCAGGAACGCCAGGCGGCGGGGGAGATCGTCACCGGCCTGCTCTACGTCGATCCCGAGGCGCACGATCTGCACGACCACATCGAGACGGTCGAGACGCCGCTCAACGCGCTCGGCGAAGCCGAGCTGGTACCCGGCAACGAGGCGCTCCAGAAGCTCAACGCTACCCTGCGCTGAGACCGCCCGGCGCGCGGCGCACGCGCCGAGCGACCGGCCGGTCGCTTGGTTGCGCGCGGCGCCGCGCTTCGCTATGAGGGCGCGATGGCGACGATCGTGCTGACGCGACACGGCCATGTCGAAGGCATTCACCCGGAACGCTTCCGCGGCCGGCGCGAAACGCCGCTGACCGAACTCGGCCGGGCGCAGGCGCGCGCCGTCGCCGCGCGTATCGCCGCCGTCTGGAAGCCGGCCGCGATCTACACCAGCCCGATGGGCCGCTGCGTCGAGACCGGAGCGGCGATCGCCCAGGCCTGCGGGGCGGGGGCGCAAACGCTCCCAGCGCTCAACGACATCGATTACGGCGCCTGGGAATGGCGCACGCTCGACGAGGCGCGCGCGGCCGAGCCGGCGCTCTACGCCCGCTGGTTCGAAACGCCGCAACTCATGCGCTTCCCCGGCGGCGAATCGTTGCAGGAGCTGGTGGCGCGCACCGCCGATGCGATCCGCCTCGTTGCCGAACGCCGTCCGCGCGACACCGTGGTCCTGGTCGGGCATTTGAGCGTCAATCGGGCGCTGCTGCTGCAATGTCTCGACATGCCGCTTTCGGCCTACTGGCGGCTGGAGCAGCAACCCTGCGCCCTCAACGAGATCGTCGTCGCGGACGGGCGCGTCCGTGTCCTCCGCGTCAACGATGCCCAGCATATCGAAGGCTTGAGATCGAAGGCTTGAGATCGAAGGCTTGGGGCAGCGCGCCGGCCGAACCCCGGTTCGGCTCACTCGATTAACGCTGTGTAAGGTTGGCCCTCGCTCAGCCGCGGCTTGTTAACCCGTCGCGGACGAAAATTGCCCTGCTGCGGCCACAAACCCGGCGCAGCATTCCCCGGTTGCGCGTCGGGGGAAGGGGACATCGGTCGGGCGAGGCGCGACGCCTGTCGCATGATGAAAACGCTCAAAATCCTGGCGGTGTTGGCGCTGTTCGGTATCGTCGCCGGTACGTGCGTCACGGCGCTCGCGGTGTGGTATTTCGGCCGCGACCTGCCGGACTACGAGGCGCTCGCCCATTACAAGCCGCCAGTGGTGACGCGGGTCTATGCCGGCGACGGCCGGCTTTTGGCGCAGTATGCCGCAGAGGACCGCGTCTTCGTGCCGGTGAGCGCGATGCCGCCGCTGGTGATCCACGCGTTTCTCGCCGCCGAAGACCGCTATTTCTATTCCCATCCCGGCATCAATCCTTTCGCCGTCGCGCGCGCCGCGGCGATCGACATCGTGCGGCTGGCGGAGCATCGCCGGCCGATTGGCGCCTCGACCATCACCCAGCAGGTGGCAAAGAACTTCTTCCTTACTAATCGCGTCTCGATGGAGCGCAAGATCAAGGAGGCGCTGCTGGCCATCCGGCTCGAGCAGACGCTGACCAAGGAGCGCATCCTCGAGCTCTACCTCAACGAGATCTATCTCGGCGACGGCAGTTATGGCGTGGCGGCGGCGGCGCTCAACTATTTCAACAAGCCGCTCGGCGAGCTCACGGTTGCGGAAGCTGCGTTCCTCGCCGCGCTGCCCAAGGCGCCGGACAACTACGATCCGCGGCGCCATCCCGAGGCGGCGAAGGAACGGCGCGACTGGGTGATCGACCGCATGGCGGACGCGGGGTTCGTCACGGCGCCGCAGGCGCAGATGGCCAAGGCCGAGCCCATCACCCTGCGCCGGCGTGATCCGACCGAGATCGTCAAGGCACCCTATTTCGCCGACGAGGTACGCACCGAGCTATTGCAGCGATATGGCCGCAAGGAGGTCTATGAAGGCGGCCTGGTAGTGCACACCAGCCTCGATCCGGCGCTGCAGGCGGATGCCACGCGGGCGCTGCGCGGCGCGCTCGAGGCCTACGATCGCCGTCACGGCTGGCGCGGGCCGGTGACGCATATTGCGCTCGAGGGAGACTGGCAGTCGCGCCTGGCGGTTATCCCGCTTCCGGCGGGGGCGGCGGACGTCCATTGGAAGCTGGCAGTGGTTCTGGCCACGCGGCCCGACGCGGCGGTGATCGGCTTTCCCGACGGCCAGCGCGCCGAGATTCCGTACGGTGAGCTTCGCTGGGCGCGGAAGTATGTGAGCGAGGACGCGGTGGGTCCGGTTCCGGGGGGTGCGGGGTCTGTGGTTTCGGCGGGTGACGTGGTTTTGGTGGAGCGGCTGGAGGGGTCGGGGAAGGTGTACGGGCTGCGGCAGATACCGGCGGTATCGGGGGCATTGGTGGCGCTGGATCCGCATACCGGTCGGGTGTTGGCGATGAGCGGCGGGTTCAGCTTTGCGATGAGCCAGTTTGACCGTGCGACGCAGGCGAAGCGGCAGACGGGTTCGGCGATCAAGCCGTTTATATATCTGGCGGCGCTGGATCACGGATTTACGCCGTCGACGATGGTGTTGGACGCGCCGTTTGTGGTGGATCAGGGTCCGGGGCTGCCGAAGTGGAACCCGACCAATTACGAGCACAAGTTTTACGGGCCGGTTCCGCTGTTTTTTGGGTTGCAGGAGTCGCTGAACCTGGTGACGGCGCGGGTGGGGACGACGGTGGGTTTGCCGATCATTCGGCAGTATCTGGTGGATCGGTTTCACATTCTGGATCAGATGCCGCTGGAGGATTCCTACATCCTGGGGGCTGGGGCGACGACGCCGCTGCGGCTGACGACGGCGTATGCGATGCTGGTGAACGGGGGCAAGCGGATTCATCCGACGTTCATCGACCGGGTTCAGGACCGCAACGGGGTGACGATCTACCGGGCGGATGAGCGGCCGTGCGAAGGCTGCAGCAACGTGGCGTGGGCGGGTCAGGCGCCGCCCGATCTGCCGGACACGCGGGCGCAGATCGCCGATCCCAGGAGCTGCTATCAGGTGGTGTCGATGCTGGAAGGGGTGGTGCGGCGCGGCACCGGGCGGATCGTCGCCTCGGTGGGCAAGCCGTTGGCGGGCAAGACCGGGACGACGAATGAGTCCAACGACACCTGGTTCGTGGGCTTTTCGCCCGATCTGGTGGCCGGGGTCTATGTCGGCTTCGACCAGCCCAAGAGCCTGGGCAAGCACGAGGTCGGCGCCACCGTCGCCGCGCCCGCCTTCCGCGACTTCATGGCCGCCGCCCTCAAGAACAAACCCGCCATCCCCTTCCGCATCCCGCCCGGAATCGAACTGGTGCGCATCGACGGGCATAGCGGGCGGCTTCCGGCCGCGGGCGATCGCGCCGTGATATGGGGCGCCTTCAAGCCGGGCACCGAACCGACCGGCGAGCCCGGCCAGGTGGTGAGCGGCCGCGGCATCACGCCCGATGCCGGCGATGCAGTGCCGAACGGCGCCGCCGCGGGCAACGAGGCCGATACCGGAGCGCAGGCGGCTCCCCGAACCGGCACCGGCGGCCTATATTGAGACCGATGTCGCGTTCATCGACCAACCAAGGATGACCGATGCGGGCTGAAATCGAAGCCATAGCCGAGGAGATTCGCCGCTCTTTGGCGTTGCTGCGGAGGCATCTTTGACTGGGATAAATCCAACGCCCGCCTGGCCGAGCTGAATCGCGCAGTCGAGGCGCCCGATTTCTGGAACGATTCCGGCCGCGCGCAGCAATTGATGCGCGAGCGCACGCGGCTCGAAAAAGGAATCGCCGGCTACCGTCGCATCGAGCGGGAGCTTGCCGATACTTTGGCGCTCGCCGAGATGGCCGAGGTCGAGGGCGACCAGGCGATGCTCGACGAAGCGCAGAAAGCGCTCGGCACGCTCCACGACGACGTCAAGGCGCGCGAGCTCGACAGCTTGCTTTCGGGTGAGGCCGATGCCAACGACGCGTATCTCGAAGTTCATGCCGGCGCCGGCGGAACCGAAGCCCAGGATTGGGCGGAGATGCTGCTGCGCATGTACACGCGCTGGGCGGAGCAGCACGGCTACAAGGTCGAGTGGATCGAAGAGAGTGCCGGTGAGGGTGCGGGCGTCAAATCCGCCACGGTCCGCGTCATCGGCGAGAACGCATATGGTTGGCTCAAGACCGAAAGCGGCGTGCATCGTTTGGTGCGGATTTCGCCGTTCGATGCCAATGCCCGGCGGCAGACCAGCTTCGCATCGGTCTGGGTCTATCCAGTCGTCGACGAGAAGATCAACGTCGAGGTGCTGGACAAATATCTGCGCGTCGACACCTACCGCTCATCGGGCGCCGGTGGCCAGCACGTCAACAAGACCGACAGCGCCGTGCGCATGACCTATGCGTTGCCGGGACAGGAGCCGGTGGTGGTCGCCTGCCAGAGCGAGCGCTCGCAGCATCAGAACCGCGCCAAGGCGATGGCGATGCTCAAGGCGCGGCTTTACGAAATCGAGCTGCAAAGGCGCGAGGCACAGGAAGCGGCGATGCACGCCACCAAGACCGATATCGGATGGGGTCACCAGATCCGGTCCTACGTGCTGCAGCCTTATCAGATGGTGAAGGATCTTCGCACCGGGGTCGAAACCGGCAATACCGGTGCGGTGCTCGATGGCGATCTCGATCGCTTCCTCAAGGCGTCGCTGGCCGCGCGCATCAAAGGCGCCGATGCCGCGGCGGGTGCGGCATCCTCGCCCTAAGGGCGTAGAGTCTGATCTAACCCTCTGAGATAGATTGTAGATTCACCGTCTGCGGCGTCAGATCGTCTTAAATATGAGACATTTTAACGATAAATGACTCAGAGAATCCAAAGGCTTAACCGCGACTCCTGCTACCAAATTTAACGATGGTATGTTAAATTGTCCCTTAATTGGGGATAATCAACTAAGCAATTGTTACGTGGAAAAGTTTCCAAAAACCAGAACGACCGCTGTGCTGGCGGAAATTCCCATGCTGCGGCGGTCGGGGCGCGTTGTGCAGCGGCGTCAGATCATCGGGAAGCCGAACCCCAGGAGGGCGACGCCAGTCACCATCATGTCGCCGCCCCAACGCTCGAGCTGCGCGCGCCGGACGGGAAATTGGGACGCCGCAAGCGCGGTGCCGGCGCCGAGCACAACGACAATCGTACCGAGGATCAGGAACACCATCGCCTCCATTTGCGCGGCAGGCCGCTCCCTTATGCATCGAAGCGGTAAAGATTCGGTTTCGCTGTTGCCGGAGGGCTTCGGCCCGCGCCTTGGTGTCGGTCCCTGATTCGAGACGGGGGGCAGGGAAATCATGCGGGTCAACCGCGAGAATTTAAGCCGAATTGCGCTCGCCGCCGCGCTGGCGGCATTGCCCGGGAGCGCCGAGGCTCACGTCAAATGGTTCGCGCATTACTCGGTGCCGCAACAGCCGCTGCCGCTGCACGAGGTCTTCAACGCCACGTTCTGGCAGTACAACGTGACCGCCGCGATCGTCATCCTGATCCTCGGCTATCTCGGCCGGGAATCGCTGGGCTTGGCGATCCTGCGCTCGCTCGATCGGTTGAGCGCCGGGCTCAAGCCCCGTATCGACGCGCTGTACCGCGGCGGCGGCGCCTGCTTCTTCGTCGCCTTATGGGTTATCGGCGACGTCATCATGACGCCCGAACTCAAGACCGACTGGGCCGTCATCCCGTGGCTCCAGTTGGCGATCGCGCTCGGAATGTTCTGGCGGCGCACCCTGCCGCTATCGGCGCTCGGCATCGCGTTTCTCTACGCCTACGGCGTCTATGCCTATGGCATTTTTCACATGCTCGATTATCCCATCTTTCTCGGGGTCGCCGCCTATTTGGCGCTCAGGGGGCTCGGCATAGATTTGCTCTTCGGTCTGCGGCCGCTCGACGTGACGCGCTGGGCGATGGCTCTGACGCTGATGTGGGCGGCGATGGAGAAGTGGGGGTATCCGGAATGGACGTATCCGGTGCTGGCCACGCATCCCGAGATCGCGCTCGATCTCAATCCGCATTTCTACATGATTTCGGCGGGCGTGCTGGAGTTCGGCCTGGCCTTTGCGTTGCTCTGCGCACCGCTCGTCCGGCGCCTGGGTGCGCTGGTCCTCACCGTCATGTTCATCAGCGCCATCTTCGACTTCGGCAAGATCGACGCCATCGGCCATTCGATGATCATCGTCGTCTTGCTCGGCATCCTGACCGACGACCGGCCGGTGGCACGGCGTCCGCCATATGCGGCGCCGATTGCGTTTTGTGTTGCCTTGGGTCTCTATCTGGGAGCGTATTGGGGCCTGCACGCGGCACTCTACGGGACGACGATTTGGTGATATTCGGTCGCGCGGCGGCGGAATAACCCCGAGGCCTCGAACCGTTATCCCCGCGTTGGCACGATCGATCAGGATTTTCCCATGCTCGAGCGGATTTGGCGCAGCGTCAGGGCGAAAAGCCCGGCCGCCACGCTGACCGCGGGGGAGATGGGCCGGATGCGGAACTGGCGCGACCTCACCTTCGTGCTGCGTCTGCGCTGGCGTGCATTGTTGTTTGGATTGAACCGGCGTCATTTTCGGAGCAACGAGATAGCGCTGACGGTATTTGGGGGTGTTGTTGGGGGTGCGATAGGGGCTGGGGTTGTTGTTGTTCGGCAGGTATCGCAGTGGGTTCACCAGGCGACGTTTGCGCTTTCGGCGGATCATATGCTGAGCGAGGGGATTGGGCTTGCGTGGTGGCGGGTGCTGATTGTTCCGGTGGTTGGGGGTTTGGTTGTGGGGGTTACGACGCTGGTTGTTCGGCGGTTTCGGCCGCGTGAGGTTGTGGACGCGATTGAGGCGAACGCGCTTTACGGCGGGAAGATGTCGCTGATTGACAGCGCCAACCTGACGTTTTTGACGCTTTTGTCGGGCGGGTTTGGGGCGTCGGTTGGTCTGGAGGCGGCGTACACGCAGATGGGGGCTGGGTTTGCGTCGAACGTGGGGGAGGTCCTGCGGCTTCGGCGGCAGGACATGCGGACGCTGGTGGGGTGCGGGGCGGCGGCGGCGATTGCGGCGGCGTTCAACGCGCCGCTGGCGGGGGCGTTTTATGCATTTGAGCTGGTGATTGGGGCGTATTCGGCGCCGGTATTGGCGCCGGTGGCGGCGGCGGCGCTGACGGGGACGTTTGCGGCGCGGCTGATTGGGGGGTCGCGGCCGATTTTTTTTGTTTCGGAATCGATGGCGATCGGGGGGTGGGATTACCTGCTGTTTGGAGTGCTGGGGGTTGCGGCGGCGGGGATCGGGGTTCTGACGATGCTGTGCGTGACCTGGATTGAGCGGGGCTTTCGGCGGAAGGGGGTTCCGGTCTGGCTGCGGCCGGTGATTGGCGGGCTGGGGGTGGGTCTGATCGCGTTTTTCTGGCCGCAGGTTCTGGGCAGCGGGCACGGCGGGATCGAGTTGGTGATTGAGAACAACTTTGCGCCGATGGCGCTGGCGCTTCTGCTGCCGGCGAAGGCGCTGGCGTCGGCGTTTTCGGTGGGGTCTGGGTTCCGCGGGGGGCTGTTCAGCTCGTCGCTGTTTCTGGGGAGCATTTTCGGGGCGGCGGCGGGGGCGTTTCTGGCGGTGGTTCTGCCGGGGCTGGGGATCGACCGCCTGGCCTACACGGTGGTGGGGATGGGGACGATGGCGGCGGCGATCGTGGGGGCGCCGGTGACGATGATCCTGCTGACGCTGGAGATGACGGCGAACTTCTACGCCACGGTGGGGGTGACGGTGGGGGTGATCGTGGCGTCGATGATCGTGCGCTCGACCTTCGGCTACTCGTTTGCCACCTGGCGCTTCCATCTGCGCGGGGTGCCGATCCGGGGGGCGCAGGACGTGGGCTGGATCCGCGACCTGACGGTGCGCAAGATGATGCGGCGCGACATCCACACCGTGTCGGAGACCCTGCCGCTGGCCGAACTCAGGGCCCAGTTCCCACTCGGCGGCGTCAAGCGCGTCTTCCTGCTCGATGCCAAGGGAGACTACGCCGGAATGGTGGTGATCGCCGACGCCCACAACCCCGACCTCGACGAGCGGCTCTCCAGCCTGCGGGCCGCCGACCTGCGCCAGGCCGAAACCCAGTTCCTGCTGCCGCACCAGAACGTGCGCGCCGCACTCGACCGCTTCGTCTCCGCCGAGGTCGAGGCGCTTCCCGTCCTCGCCAGCGCCACAGACCGCAAGGTCATCGGCTTCGTCACCGAAGCCTACGCCCTGCGCCGCTACAACCAGGAACTCGAACAGGCTCGCGGTGACGAATTCGCCGACCCAACCCTGTTCGGGCCGAGCTGAACGGCAATCGTTAATTTTTGGTAAGAAAGCGGGCGCTTTTGCCCCGCCGGGGCGCAACGCGACAGGCGAAATTCCGGCGCTTTAACCCAAATTTAGCTGCAATGCCGGCACCCTGGGCATGGTTCAGCCTGGGGAAGTGAGCGTGTCTCAGCCACCGCATGCCGGCGCCTGGAGCGGGTCGCGACGCCTCACGCGTCTTATCCGCCGAATGGGCATGACGATCCGCGGCAAGATCCTGCTCGCCTTCTTCGCCCTCGCGGCATTGACCGGCTTGCTCGGCTTCTACGCGGTCAACAGCGTCGTCGGGTCCGGCCGGCTGGTGGTCGAAACCTACGATAAGCCGCTGATGTCGATCAGCTACGCCCGCCTGGCACTGTCGAACTTCACCGCCACGGAAGTCGCGCTGACCGACCGCGTCATGTCGCACGATCCGTCGCATCAGCAGCAGCTCGACGCGCATATGGACGACCTGGCCTCGGCCGTTGCCGAGGATCTGGCGGTCACCGAAAGCCGCTCGCTGTCGACACGCGCCGCGGCGGCGGCGCGCGAGACCGCTACAGCCGTCGCCGACTGGAACCGGCTGCGCCACGAACTGATCGACGGTGTCGACGATGCCGCCGATCGCGAAGAACTGCTCGCCCGCGCCAAGGCGATCGACGACGATTTCGACAACCTGGTGGAGCTGACGGCCGAGGACGGCTTCAAGTTCCGCGAGAGCGCGCTGGCGTCGATCGCGCGCTATCGCTTCGTCAGTATCGCCGCCACCCTGGTCGCGATCCTTCTCGGCGGCATCATCGCGTTGCTGCTGGCGCGTCGGATGGTGCGGCCGATCGCCGCTGCGTCGTCTGCGGCGCGCCGCATCGCCGAAGGCGAGCTCGACGTCGAAATCGGCGGCGCGGGCAACGATGAGCTCGGCCAGCTGCTCGATTCGATGGCCGTCATGCGCGACAACATCCGCGGCATGATGGAACGCGAGATCGCCGCGCGGCGCTCGGCGCAGAACCGGCTCGTGAACGCACTCGAGAACAGCGCCGAAGGCGTCGTTCTTGCCGACGCCAGTGGCCGCATCCTGATCGCCAATTCGCAGGTCACGGCGTTTTTCCCGACGCTCGCCGGAAGCCTGGCGCCGGGGGCGCCGTTTCCCGAGATGCTGGAAGACGCGCTGGGTCAGCCGCGCGGCGAGATCTGCGTCGACGGCATCCGCTGGCTGCACCTGAGCCGCAGCACGACTTCGGAAGGCGGCTTCGTCGTTATCATCAGCGACATCTCCGCGCTCAAGGAGCGCGAGCTGGCGCTGAGCGCCGCCAAGGAGCAGGCCGAGACCGCCAATCGGGCGAAGACCGAGTTCCTCGCCAATATGGGGCACGAGCTGCGCACGCCGCTCAACGCCGTGATCGGCTTTTCGGAGATCATCGCCGGCGAGATGGTCGGGCCGGTTGGCCAGCCGTCGTACAAGGAATTCGCCAACGACATCATGCGAAGCGGCCGCCATCTCTTGGAGATGATCAACGACATCCTCGACTTCGCGAAGTGCGAAGGCGGCAACCTTGAGATCACGCCCGAGCCGGTCGAAGCGCAGGTCGCGATGACCCAGGCGGCCGAATTCTTCGTCCGTGATGCCGAGCGCGGGCAGCTGACGCTGGCCGTCGTGCCCGACAAGAGCGGCCTGTGGCTGATGGCCGATCCCGTGCGGCTGCGGCGCATTCTCCAGCAGTTGGTGTCGAACGCCGTCAAATTCACCGCGGCGGGCGGCCGCATCACCCTGTCGGCGCGGCGGGACGGCACCAGCTTCATCGCGCTGGAAGTCACCGATACGGGGATCGGCATGCGCCCGGAGGATATTCCGGTAGCTCTGTCCCCGTTCAGTCAGGTGGACAGCAGCCTGTCGCGTCGCTACGAGGGCACCGGCATGGGGCTGCCGCTCTGCAAGAGCATCGTCGAGCTGCACGGTGGGCGTCTCCAGATCGTGAGCCAGCTCGGACAGGGCACGACCGTCACGGTCCTGCTGCCCGAGGCAATGCAGGCGCCTCAGGTCGCGTCGATGGCGTCATGTTGAACGCGGCGCCGCATCGCACAGGCCGCCCTTGGCTCGCACGTGCGTACTGGGCGGCGCCCGTTGCGCTGGTTGTTGGGGCGCTGCTGCTGATCCGCGCCGGATGGTTCCAGGAGCCGGCGCGCGCCGCACGGCCGCCGCAGCCCAACCTGGCCGAGCTCAAGGCCGAGTTTGCCAAGCCCAAGGCGACGCCGTTTCCGGCCGACGATCCCTATTCGCAGGCCAAAGCGCGCCTCGGCGAACTGCTGTTCTGGGATCCGATCCTGTCGGGAAGCGGCCGGCAGTCCTGCGCCAGCTGCCACAATCCGGCGCTGTCCTGGACCGACGGATTGCGCCACGGCATCGGCGTGCGCGAGATGGCGACACACACCCCGACACTGCTCAATGTGGCCTGGGCGCCGGTGCTCGGCTGGGACGGACATTTCCCATCTCTCGAATCGGTCGCCTTCAAGGGGCCGATCACCAATCCCGCCATCATGAATCGCAAGGTCGACGATCTGGTCCGCGCGCTCGAAGCCATCCCGGGTTACCGCGCCGCCTTCGCCGCGGCGTTTTCCGACGGCGCGATTACCGAGCAGCATATCGCGCAGGCGCTGGCGACGTTTGAGCGCTCCATCGTCTCCGGGCCGGCGCCCTTCGATCGCTGGATTGCGGGCGACGAGGGAGCGATCAGCGCCCAGGCGAAGCGCGGCTTCATCCTGTTTACCGGCAAGGCCGGCTGCGCCGAATGCCACGAAGGCTGGGCGCTCACCGACGAAGGATTTTACGATGTCGGCACCGCATCCGGCGACGACATCGGCCGCGCCAAGCTGTTCCGCAATACGGTGAAGCTCAAATACGCGTTCAAGGTTCCGACGTTGCGCGATGTCGCTCGTCGCGCGCCTTACATGCACGACGGCTCCGAAGCCACGTTGACCGACGTGATCGACCTCTATGACCGCGGCGGCATCGATCGGCCGAGCCGATCGGAACTCATCAAGCCGCTCCATCTCCTGCCGCAGGAGAAAGCGGATCTGATCGCGTTTCTGAAAACGCTGACGTCCGACCCGAAGCCGGTCAGGGTCCCGATTCTGCCGCGCTGAGGTTACTTCACCGTTACCGCGAGATGCATCGTCGGGTGGATGGCGCAGAGCACCTGATAGGTGCCGGCGTGGTCGAATTCCAGATCGACGGTGGTGCCGACCGGCTGTTCGCCGGAATCGAACTTCATCGTAGGCGAATCGACGTAGACGTGGTGGGTCACGTGGTCGTCGTTGACGATATGGACGACATCGCCGCGGGCGATCGTCAGCACATCCGGGTGGAACTGCCGGTTCCGCTGGCTGACGGTGATAGGCGCGTCTGCGCCGGCGCCGGCGAGCGGCACGATGGCGGCAAGGAATACCGCCAGCGCGAGCGCCGCGGCGGCAAAATCCGATCTGCGCAGCATCGTCCGGCAGGCCATCATCGGCATGCTAGCATGGCGCCGGCCGCGGCGCTGCATCGATGCCGCAGCCGGCGGGTCACAACGCCTTGATGGCGTCAAGCACCTCTGCGGCGTGGCCGGGCACCTTGACCTTGCGCCACAAACCGCGAATCACGCCTTTGCCGTCGATGAGAAACGTGCTGCGCTCGATGCCCATGTATTTGCGCCCGTACATGCTCTTCTGGACCCAGACGCCGTAGCGCTCCGTCACTTTGCCAGCCTCGTCCGAGGCTAGCGTGAAGGGCAGTTTGTATTTCTTCTTGAATTTGTCGTGTGAGGCGACGGGGTCGCGCGAGACGCCGATGATCGTCGCGTCGGTGCGGCCGAATTTCGGGAATAGGTCGCGGAACTGGCAAGCCTCGGCGGTGCAGCCCGAAGTGTCATCCTTCGGATAGAAATAGAGCACCACGTTTTGTCCCTTGAAATCCGACAGCTTGATGCTGCCGCCGCCGTCGGTCGGCAGGGTGAAATCCGGTGCCTTGTCGCCGATTTCCAGGCTCATGGTGCGCGTTCCTCCGCCTTGCGTATCGCCGCCGCTTCGATCAGCCGGTGGAAAATGCCGTATGCCGCGCCGGCGGCGGCTTCCATATCCTGCTTGAGCGTATCGAAGTCAATCGCGCCGGCGCCGCGGGCGATCAGCGCCTTGACCGGGGCGGATGTGCCGGCCTCGTCGAACGGCTCTGGCACGGTCAGCTTCAGCAGCCCTTGCACGTTGCGCCAGAGCGCCAGCGCGCGGACCAAGGTTTCGGCGTCGGCTCGGGCGAGGCCGCCGGCGGCGGCGAGCCGTGTCAGGGCGGTCCGCGTGTTCGGATGCAGCACCCCCTCGGTCCGGACCGCGTCGCGGAGCTGCAGGTATTGCGCGACGAATTCGATATCGACCAGGCCGCCGCGGCGATGCTTGACGTCGAACGGCGGCGGATCGCGATGTGCGTCGGCGATGCGTTCGCGCATCTCGAACACGTCACGGGCAAGTTCGTTCGCCGCGCGCGGACGGACCAGGACCGAGCGAATTTCGGCCATGACCCGGTCGCCGAGCACCGGGTCGCCCGCGACCGGGCGGGCGCGCGTCAATGCCATGTGCTCCCACGTCCAGGCGAGCTCGCGGTGGTAGCGACGGAAGGCCTCGAGGCTGGTCGCGACCGGGCCCGCGGTGCCGGACGGCCGCAGGCGCATGTCGACATCGTACAGCCGGCCCTCGGCGGTCATGGCGGTCAGCGCATTGATGAAGCGCTGCGTCAGGCGCGCGTAATAGGCCGGGGCCGCGAGAGTTTGCGCGCCGCCCGCGCTCTCGGCGTCGGCCGGGGCGTCGTAGATGAGGATCAGGTCGAGATCGGAGCCGAAGGTCATCTCGCGGCTGCCCAATTTGCCGAGACCGAGCACGACGGCGCCGCCGCCGGCAATGGTCCCCGCCGACCGGGCGAGTTCCGCGGCGATGCGCGGCAGCAATGCGTCGAGAGCCGCTTCGGCGACGTCGGCGAAGGCGCCGCCGGCCGCTTCGCCGTCGAGCCGCTGACGCAGTACCTGAATCCCGATCTGGAATTTGCGCTCGGCGACCCAGCGGCGGGCGATATCGAGCAGTTCCTCGGCGTGCCGTCCATGGTCGAGCAGCCGGGCGAGATCCTCTCCGAGCGCGGTGCGCGGCGGCAACGGCTCGAAGAATCCGGACGCCAGCACCGCGTCGAGTACGCCCGGTCGCTGCATCATGGTCTCGGCAAGGGTCGGCGCCGCGCCCATGATCTCGGCCATCAGGTCGACCAGGCCCGGGTTCTGATACAGCAGCGAAAACAATTGGATCCCCGCCGGCAGTCGGCTGAGGAAATGATCGAAGCGCACAAAGGCGGCGTCGGGCGCGGGGCAGGCGCCGAACGATTTCAGCAGGACGGGCACGAGCTCGGTCAGCAACTCGCGCGCCCGCTGGCTGCGGGTCGCGCGATAGCGTCCGTGATGCCAGGCGCGCACGGTCGCCGCGATCAGGCTGGTGTCGGCGAAGCCCAGTTCAGCCAGGGTCTTCAGCGTTTCCGGGTCGTCCTCGGTGCCGGTGAAGACCAGATTGCCGCGCGCCGCCAGCGACGGCGCTTCCTCGAACAGGTTCGCGTAGTGGCTTTCGACGGCTGTCAGCCGCCGCGTGAGCGCGGCGGTGAAGTCGTCGGCGCTGCCGTAGCCGAGAAACACCGCCAGGTGGCGCAGGCCGGCGGCATCCGCCGGTACGCTGTGGGTTTGCGCGTCGTCGATCATCTGCAGACGGTGCTCGACCCGGCGCAGGAACCCGTAGGCCTCGGCAAGCTCGTCGGCGGCCTGTCGCGTGATGTGGCCGGCTTGCGCCAGCGCTTGGAGCGCGGGCACTGTGCCGCGTTGGCGCAGTGCCGGCTCTCGGCCTCCCCAGATCAGCTGCTGCGTATGGGCGAAGAACTCGATCTCGCGGATGCCTCCACGACCGAGTTTGATGTTGTGGCCGGCGACCGCGATGGTCGCGCCGCCGCGCTGAGCGTGGATCTGCCGCTTGATCGAATGAATGTCCTGGATGGCGGCAAAGTCGAGGTGCTTGCGCCAGAGGAACGGCGTCAACGCGCCGAGGAACGCCTCGCCGGCGTCGAGGTCGCCGGCCACGGGCCGCGCCCGGATCAACGCGGCGCGCTCCCAATTCTGTCCGGCGCTTTCGTAATAGGTCAGCGCGGCGGGCAGCGACAGCGCCGGCGGCGTCGAGCCCGGATCGGGGCGGAGGCGCAGATCGGTGCGGAAGACGTATCCTTCATCCGTGCGCTGGGCCATCATGGTCACGAGGTCCTGCGCCATGCGGGTGAAGAGTTCCGGCGCACCGGCCTCGCCGACGACCCGCGTCTTGTCGGGATCGTAGAGGATGACCAGATCGATATCGCTCGAATAATTGAGTTCGCCCGCGCCCAGCTTGCCCAGCGCAAGGACGATAAAGCCGCTGTTGCGCGCGGGATCGTCCGGGTCGGCGGGCGCGAGGGCGCCACGATCGGCGGCGTCGCGCAACAGATGGCGCGCCGCAAGCGTAAGCGCGCCTTCAGCGAATCGGCTCAGCGCATCCATCACCTGCTCGAGCGGCCACAGCCCGGCAATGTCGGCGATTGCGGTCGTCAGTGCGGCTTCCCGCTTGAGCCGGCGCAGCGCAGCGGCAAGGGCGTCGCGCGGCATCGCCGGCGCGAGATCGCGGTTGAGCCGGGAAATGAGTTCGGCGAAAGTATCCGCGACGCCTTGGCGCCAGAGCCGGGCGAGCAGGGCCGGCTCCCTGAAACAGCATTGGGCCAGGTAAGGGCTGTTGCCGAAGAGCGTCGTGAGCAACCGGCGGCCAGCCGGATCCACAGCCAGATCGCGCATGAAGCCGGCGAGGCTCGAATCGCGAGTTTCGTCGGCGGTTTCGTGCCAACGGGCGAGGCCGATTTCGGCAGCCGCGGCATCGGCGGCGGGCGGAAGATTTGCGTAGCGGTCGAGAGACGGCAGGGACATGAACGATCCGGCTTATAACCGGCCGGCGCAGCCTGCGCGCGCGCGCAAGCGCGGTCAAGGCCGGCGCCGTGCGCACGTCCGGCTCCTGCGCTATCTGGCGATCGCCGTCGTCGTCCTCGGGGCGGCCGCTGTCGCGGCTTCCGGCACGTTGGCTTGGCGCCTTTCCCAGGGCCCGATCGTTCTCGATCGGCTGACTCCGTTCCTGGCGTCGGCGCTGTCGAGCGGGCCGAATGGCGTGCTCGTCACCATCGACCATACGGTCTTGAGCTGGTCGAACGGACGGCTCCGCCTTTCGGCCGAGGGTGTCCACCTCAATCAGCCGGCCAGCGACGCCCATCTGACCTTTCATGGCATGGAGATCGTGCTCAGCCCGTGGGCCCTGCTGCAGGGGCGGCTGGCCCCATCGCGCGTCGTGCTCGACCGACCGGTTTTGCGGCTGGTGCGGGCCGTCGACGGGTCGTTCCATCTCGCGCTCGGCGAGCAGACCGCGGAAAGCAAGACCGCCGAGTTCTGGGGCGAGCGCCTCACGCGCGACGTTGCCGCGCCGCCCGGCGGCGGCGGGCCGCTCAGCGCGCTCACCAATTTCGCCATGAACAAGGCGACACTTATCGTCGACGACCGATCTCTCGGCGTCACGTGGCGCGCCGACCGCTTCGATGTCGCCATGCATCGCAGCAGGGAGGGCGTCGATGGCACCATGAAACTCGCAGTCGGCATCGGCGGCAAGCAGGCGCTGCTGAGCGGCCGTCTCGATTACCGTGTCAGCGGCGAGCTCTCGGTCAAGATCGATTTCGATGGACTCGATCCGGCCTTGTTCGCGCCGGCGGCGCCGGCGCTGCAGCCGCTCGCCGCTGTCGATCTTCCGGCGTCGGGCGAGATGGCGCTCGGCTTCGACACCAATACCCTCGCGATCGACGTCGCCTTCGCCGATCTGCGTTTCGGCGCCGGCGTGCTGCGCGCGGCGGAGCTGCCGGACGGCTCCGTTGCGGTCAGCGGCGGGGTCTTGCGTGCCAGCTACGACCCCGGGGCCGGACGCGTCTACATCGAGGATCTCGAGCTCGATCTCGGCGGCCCCAAGGCGTCGCTCCGGGGCGAGATCGATCATCTCGGTCAAGGGCTTCTGGCGGGACGGTGGCCGCAGTCGTTCGACGCGTCGGGGCAGCTGCAGGCGACCGCCATACCGGTCGATTCATTGCCGCATCTGTGGCCGGCCAACGTCGGCCCCCATACGCGAAGCTGGATCACCTCGCACGTTCGCGACGGCTCGATCGACGATGTCAAGGCGGCACTGGCTCTTCATTTCGATGCGGGCGCGGCAAAGCCGGTCGAGGTGAGCCGTTTCGACGGCACCGGCAGCTATCGCAACCTGACCGTCGAATATTTCCCGTCGCTCGAGCCCGCGCGCGGAGTCTCGGGCACGGTCGTGTTCGATCGCAAGCATATGGATTTCGCGCCCACCAGCGGTCACGTGCTCGACGGCCGCGCGACCGCCGCCAGCGTCAAGCTCTATAACCTCGACACCAACGACGAGATGGGCGACATCGACATCAGCCTCGCCGGTCCGTTGCGGGACGCGCTCAAGGTGCTGGACACCAAGCCGCTCGAATATGCCAAGGCGCTCGGGCTCGATGCCGAGCATGCCGGCGGCGATTTCACCGCCCACCTGTTCTTCCGTCTGCCGCTCAAGCACGATCTGAAGTTCGACGAGGTCGAGTATCGCGCCGAGGCCCAACTCGCCGACGTCGCCGTGCCGCGCGCCTTTTTCAACCGGGATCTCAGCGACGGCCAGTTCAAGATGACGCTCGATCGCTCCGCGCTGACGCTCGCCGGAACGGCGAAAATCGAAGGCACGCCGATGAAGCTGACCTGGACGGAAAACCTCACCGGGCATGGCGTCAAACGGCGCTATACCGTCCATACGCGGCTCGATGACGATGCGCGCCGACGGCTGGGCCTCGGTTTCGCCGACTATGCGACGCTGAGCGGGCCGATCGACGTCGACCTGACCTACGGCCAGAACTTCGACCGGCGGGCGGAGGCGACCGTGACCGCCAATCTCGCGGCGGCGGCTGTGGACGCGCCGTGGATCGGATGGCACAAGCCGGTGGGCCAGTCGGCGGTCGCCAAGTTCGCTCTCGACCTTACCGGCGACGAACCGGCGCGATTGCGCAGCGCAACCGTGACGGGAAGCGGCGTCGACGCGCAGATGTCGGCGACATTCGACAAGGGCGGGCTTGCGAGTCTCGACATGCCGCGCGTCATCGCCGGCGACACCAACGCCAGGGCGACGCTGGCTCGGCGCGGCGACGGTTGGACGATCGACGTCTCCGGCGCGAGTTACGACGCCAGCGGCTTGCTGCGCGACGTGTCGCACCAATCGCAGGCAGTTGCGCCGCCGATGACGATCCATGCGGCGCTCGGCAAGCTGGTATTGGGCGCCGATCGTCAGCTGACGGACGTCAGCGCCTATCTGCGTAGCGACGGGCCGCACTGGCAAGAGGCGAAGATCAACGGCGCCTTCGCCACCGGCAAGAAGCTGTCGGTGCGGTTCGGCGGCGCCAACGGTCCCGGCAAGTTCGATCTCGCGGCCGACGATTTCGGCGCGCTGCTGCGCGTCCTCGACGTCACCGGCGACGTCGAAGGGGGCACCTTCGCGCTTCAGGGCAACGCCGCCGACATCAACGGCAAGCGGGTTCTCAAGGGCACGTTCAACGGTGCCGATTACCGCGTGGTGCGGGCGCCGCTATTCGCGCGGCTCTTGACCTTGACGTCGTTCACCGGCGTCAGCAATTTGCTGAGCGGCGGAACCGGCATTCCGTTCCAGGCGCTGCAGGGCGATATCGTCTACGGCGCGGGTTCGATCCAGATCAGCAACATGCGCGCCTACGGTGGTGCCATCGGCATCAACGTCAGCGGCACCGTCGATTACGACGCCGGCACGCTCGACGCCTCGGGGACGCTGGTACCCGCCAATATCCTCAATACCGTCATCGGCGACATACCGCTGATCGGCAATCTGCTGATGGGCGGCGAGGGGCAGGGCATCTTCGGCGCGAACTTCCGCATCGCCGGGCCGATCGACGATCCGCAGATCGCCGTCAATCCGCTCAGCGCGCTGGCGCCTGGCTTTTTGCGCAACCTTTTCCTGTTCAAGGTGTGGAACCCGGCGCCAAGCTCGTCGCCGCCGGCGCCGCCCGCCGCGCCGCCGGCGGCCGCTCCGGCGCAACCGGCGGCGCCGCCGGCCGCTTCGGCGCCGGCCGCGCCGAGCGCCCAGCCTTAGACGGGTTTCACCAGCGCGTGCCGCTTCTTGCCCGCGGACAGCTTGATGACGCCGTCGGCGTTGACGTCGGCCAACGACAGCGTCGCATTCTCGTCGGTCACCACCTTGTCGTTGATCCGCGCGCCGCCTCCGCGTACCAGCCGCCGCGCCTCGCTCAGGCTCGGCGCCAGGCCGGTGCGGTGGAAGTAATGAATCGCCGGCCGGCCGGCTGCGAGATCGGCCCTGGGCGTTTCGGTTACGGGCAGGTCGGCGCCGATGCCGCCCTCGGCAAAGACGCGCCGCGCCGTCTCGGCGGCCTCGTCGGAGGCCTTGCGACCGTGCGCCAGGGCCGTGGCTTCGGTGGCGAGAACGATCTTGGCGTGATTGATCTCGCTGTCGCGCAGCGCGTCGAGCCGGCAGATTTCGCTCATCGGCAGGTCGGTGAACAGCCGCAGGAAGCGGCCGACGTCGGCGTCCTCGGTGTTACGCCAGTACTGCCAGTAATCGTAGGCGCTCAGCCGGTCGGCGTTGAGCCAGACGGCGCCCTGGGCCGTCTTGCCCATCTTGGCGCCCGAGGCGGTCGTGATCAGCGGCGAGGTGACGCCATAAAGCGACCGCTCTTCGGCGCGGCGCCCGAGCTCGACGCCCATCACGATGTTGCCCCACTGGTCCGAGCCACCCATCTGCACCGCGCATCTGTAGCGCCGCGCGAGCTCGATGAAGTCGTAAGCCTGCAGGACCATGTAATTGAACTCGAGGAAGCTCAGCGGCTGCTCGCGCTCGAGACGCAGCTTGACGCTGTCCATGCCGAGCATGCGGTTGACCGAAAAATGCCGGCCGTATTCGCGCAGGAAGGGGATGTATTCGAGCCGGTCGAGCCATTCGGCGTTGTCGACCATCACGGCGTCGGTCTTGCCGTCGCCGAACTTGAGGAACCGTTCGAAGATCTTGCGGATGCCCGCCATATTGGCGGCGATCTCGGCCTCGCTGAGCATGCGCCGGGTCTCGTCCTTGCCCGAGGGGTCGCCGACCTTGGTGGTGCCGCCGCCCATCAGCACGATCGGCTTGTTGCCGGTCTTCTGCCAGAGCCGCAGCAGCATGATCTGCAGCAGGCTGCCGACGTGAAGGCTGTCGGCGGTACAGTCGAAGCCGATATAGGATGTCGCCGGTCCGGCGGCGAGCAGGGCATCGAGCCCCTCGCGGTCCGTGATCTGGTGAATGAAGCCGCGTTCCTCGGCGGCGGCAAGGAAGGCGGAGCGGGCTTTGATCATGGGAACTGCGTCTAGCACACCGGCGGCGGATCGTCAGCCGCCGAACGCCGACGGGCGACCGACATGACCCTGGCCATCGGCCTGATGAGCGGCACCTCGATCGACGGAATCGACGCGGCGGCGCTTGAGACCGACGGGGTCGGCGTCGTCATGCCGCACGGCGCGCTGACCCTGCCCTATGAGCCGGTTTTACGGGAGCGCATCCGTTCAGTGCTGGGCGGCCGGGGCGATCTGGTTGTGGTGGAGGCGCAGCTGACCGAGGCGCATGCCCGCGCCGTCGAAATGCTCATCAGTCGCTACGGCCTGCAGGGTGCATCGCTGATCGGTTTCCACGGCCATACAGTGCTGCACCGCCCGTGGGAGCGGCGAACTTGGCAGATCGGCGATGGTGCCCTGCTGGCCCGGCTGACCGGCCTCGACGTGGTCAACGATTTCCGTTCGGCCGACGTCGCATCGGGCGGTCAGGGCGCGCCATTCGTTCCGCTGTTTCACCGGGCAATGGCCGCCGGCCTGGAGCGGCCGCTGGCGATCGTCAACATCGGCGGCGTCGCCAACGTCACGTGGCTCGGCCGGAACGACGACGACATTCTTGCCTTCGACACCGGCCCCGGCAACGCGCTGCTCGACGATTGGGCGTTGCGGCATCTTGGACGCCCCGTCGACGACAATGGCGCCTTGGCGCGAGGGGGCGCTGTCGACGAGCGCCACGTCGCGGTTTTCCTCGCCCATCCGTTTTTCGCGGCGCTGCCGCCCAAATCGCTCGATCGCGACGACTTCGCGCGATTTGTGCCACGGCACCTCTCGCCGGCCGACGGCGCGGCGACACTGGCGGCCATGACGGTGGCCGGGATCGCCGCGGCGCGTCGCCATTTTCCGCAGCCCGTCGCCCGCTGGCTGGTGACCGGCGGCGGTCGGCGCAATCCGGTGCTGATGGCGATGCTGGCAGCGCGGCTGGATGCGCCGGTCGCTGCGGTTGAAACGGCAGGCTGGGACGGCGATGCGCTCGAGGCTCAGGCCTTTGCCTACCTTGCGGTCCGGTCGGTCAAGGGCCTGCCGTTGAGCCTGCCGCAGACCACCGGCGTCGCCATGCCGATGACCGGCGGTCGCCTTCATCGGGCGCGCGGCGCTTAAGTGACGGGCTCCGGCGTCGTGGTGCGGCGCTCGAGCGCCTTTGCCTTGATCGCCTTCTGCAGCTTCTCGAAGGCGCGCACCTCGATCTGGCGCACCCGCTCGCGGGAGATGCGGTAGCGCTGCGACAGGTCCTCGAGGGTTGCGGGCTCGTCCTTGAGCCTCCGCTCGATCAGAATGTCGCGCTCCCGGGCCGTGAGATAGGTCATCGCGTCGCGCAGCAGATCGCGCCGCAGGCCGAGCTCCTGGCGATCGCCCAGCCGTGTCTCCTGGGAGGGAGCTTCGTCGACCAGCCAATCCTGCCACTCGCCGTCGCCATCGCTGCGCAACGGCGCGTTGAGCGAATTGTCCGGCGCGCTCAAACGCCGGTTCATGCTGACGACGTCGGATTCGGGAACTGCCAGATCCTTGGCGATCCGCTTGACGTTCTCCGGCGACAGGTCGCCTTCGTCGATCGCCTGGAGCTGACCCTTGATTTTGCGCAGATTGAAAAAGAGTTTTTTCTGCGCCGCGGTGGTGCCCATCTTCACCAACGACCAGGAGTGCAGCACATATTCCTGTATGGCGGCGCGGATCCACCACATGGCGTAAGTCGCGAGGCGAAAGCCACGGTCGGGATCGAAACGCTTGACCGCCTGCATCATGCCGACATTGCCTTCGGAGATCAGTTCCGAGAGCGGCAGGCCGTATCCACGGTAGCCCATGGCGATTTTGGCGACCAGACGCAGATGGCTGGTGACCAATTTGTGCGCCGCATCCCGGTCGCCATGTTCGCGCCAGCGCTTGGCCAGCATGTATTCCTCTTCCGGCCCGAGCATGGGGAACCGGCGGATCTCTTCAAGGTAGCGCGCGAGATTGCCCTCGCGCGCAACGGAGGGCAGGGCGGGCGTGGCCATTCGGGGGTGAAGTCCTTCCTTTGTGCCAAATCTTAGTGCATTACTCGGGTATTGTCTAGGCTAGATAGCCTCTAATTTACGTAACAAATCCGTGATTTCCCTAGGTAAGGCGCTTTTGAATTCCCGATATTCGCCGCTGGCCGGATGACGGAAACCCAGCAGATAGGCGTGAAGCGCCTGGCGGCCAAGTCCGGCCGCCGCAGCGCGGATTGCCGCCGGCAACCGCGCCAGCCGTTCCGCAATGTGGCGTCCCCGGTAAACCCGATCGCCCATCACCGGGTTCCCCTTGCTCAAGAGATGGACGCGGATTTGATGCGTCCGGCCGCTTCCCAGCCGGCACTCGACCAGTGCCGCGGCGGTGCCGAAGTTTTTGAGAACCCGATAGCGCGTGGTGGCGGCCTTGCCGGTGGCGACCACGGCCATGGTTTTGCGGTCGCGCGGATTGCGGCCGATCGCGCCGGTGATCGCGCCGCTCTTGGGCGTCGGCACGCCCCAGACCAGCGCTTGGTAGGCGCGGGTGATACGGCGGGCGGCGAAGTCGGCGGCGAGGGCGCGATGGGCGGCCTCGGTCTTGGCGATCACCATCAGGCCGCTGGTATCTTTGTCGAGGCGGTGGACGATGCCCGGCCGTCGGACGCCGCCGATGCCCGCGAGGCTGTCGCCGCAATGGGCGATCAGAGCGTTGACCAGCGTCCGGTCGGGATTGCCCGGCGCGGGGTGAACGACGATGCCGGCCGGCTTGTCGAGCACCAACAGATGCTCGTCTTCGTACACGATTTCCAGAGCCATCGGTTGAGGCGCGATGGTATCGGGCTCGGGCGGCGGCAGCGCGACGGCGAAGACCTGGCCCGGCTTCACTTTGAACGCCGGGTTGTCGATCGCCTTGCCGTCGAGAGTGACTCGCCCCTGCTCGACGAGTCGCTTGAGCCGCGAGCGCGACAGATCGGCGAAATGGGTCGCCAACACACGATCGAGTCGGCGGCCTACATCATCCGGACCCGGCGCCACGCGGCGGATATCGGCCTTTGTGTCGGTGGTCATGGCGGTTAAATTGGCCTTGAAGATGCGCGCCCTCAAGCTCCTAGTCATCGGTCTCGGCGTGCTGCTGGTGGCGGGCATCGGAGCCCTTGCGGCCGCCGTGGTGTGGCGCATTAACCACGACCGGCCAGTCGCCGCGCTGTCGAGGGCGACGCCAACCTTGCAGCGGATCGTCCTTCCCGCCGGCGCCAAGGTCGTCGCAACCGATGTTGCCGACGGCCGCCTCGTCGCCCGCATCGAGCTGCCGGGCGGCGGCGTGCGCGTCCTCGTCGTCGATCTCGCGAGCGGCCGCCCGGTCGCGACGATCGACCTCGCGCCGCCATCGCCGTAAGTAGAGTCGCTGCGCAGCGCTGGTATCGCGACCGTCGAGCGACGGTTCTTTTTACCATTCGCACACCATGTTTTGCCGCCAGCGCGACATCCGCGAGACGCGCGCGCGATGCGCGCGGCGTGTGATCGTCGCCACGAGCGCCAAAAAATTCGTTTTTCCAAGAATTTTTTCTTGCATCGTGGCGTAACGAGCGTATCTAGAGTGTACGACGCACTCGCACGTGCCTATGGCCCATCGTGGTTATGCAACGACGTAACGCGTCCTTTTTGGAAGAACCGGTCGTCGTGGACCGGTCCCGAGAGGGAAGACGATATGGTTGCTATCCAACGCGGGGCATGCGGGCCCCGTTCTGAAGCCCTCAACGGGTCAGCCGGGGTCGCCGGTGGCGCCTCCACGAGTTTTCTGATTTGAGCATCGCGTCCCGGCCCGTAGCCGCGCCGTCCTGCGTACGGCGTTCCCCTCATTCTCGCGCGCACCGTCGGCACCGATGCGGTGGCCGCGCTCGTTCGTAGGATACGGAGATGCGTGAAGCCAGCAAGAAGATCGCCAAGTTCCTGGCGGAGGCCCAACCCGAAACTCCCTGTTTGGTCATCGACCTCGATATCGTCGCGCAGGCCTATAAGATGCTGCGACGTTACCTTCCGGTGGCGCGTGTGTTCTATGCCGTCAAGGCCAACCCGGCGCCCGAGATCATCGGCATGCTCAGGGATCTCGGCTCGAGCTTCGATGTCGCCAGCCGCACCGAAACCGACCTGTGCCTCGAGCGCGGCGTCAGCGCCGGCAGCATTTCCTTCGGCAACACCATCAAGAAAGAGCGCGACATCGCCTACGTCTATGAGAGAGGCGTCCGCCTGTTCGCTTTCGACAGCGAGACCGAGCTCGAGAAGCTCAGCCGCGCCGCACCCGGCGCGCGGGTCTTCTGTCGCATCCTGGTCGAATGCACCGGCGCCGATTGGCCGCTGTCGCGCAAATTCGGCTGTGCGCCGGAAATGGCGGTTGAATTGCTGCGGCGGGCGCGCGATCTGGGCCTCGATCCCTACGGCGTCTCGTTCCATGTCGGGTCGCAACAGACCGACCTCAGCCAATGGGACGGCGCCATCGAGCGCGCGGCGCGGATGTTCTCGCTCCTGGCCGAGACCGATATCAACCTGCGCATGGTCAATATCGGCGGCGGCTTTCCCGCCCACTATCGCGGAGACGTGCCGGCGGTCGTGAACTACGCCAACGCCGTCATGGCGGCGATGACCCGGCATTTCGGCAACAACCTGCCGGAGATCATCGTCGAACCCGGTCGTTCGATCGTCGGCGACGCCGGGGTCATCCAGAGCGAGGTCGTGCTCATCTCGCGCAAATCGGCCAAGGATCCGAAGCGCTGGGTCTATCTCGACGTCGGCAAGTTCAACGGCCTGGCCGAGACCATGGACGAGGCGATCAAGTACAAGATCAAGACGCCGGCGGATGGCGGCCCCCGTGGCCCCACGGTGATTGCCGGCCCGACCTGCGATTCGGCCGACATCCTCTACGAGCGCACCGTCTATCGTCTTCCGCTCGACCTCAAGGTCGGGGACAAGGTCGAGATCCTGTCGACCGGCGCCTATACCTCGACCTATGCGTCGGTCGGGTTCAATGGCTTCGCGCCGCTGAAGACCTACTGCATCTGAGCGAAGCTCTTCGCCGATCGCGGTTCGAACGCGCCCGGCGCCTGCCCGAAGCGCTTCAAGCGCAGGGAGCGTCCGGCGATTTCGTTGACCAGCTTCTCCTGCATGGCCTGGGCGAAGGACTCGTAATCCCTGACGTCGAGCAGGAATGCACCGCGGCCGCCCACCACGTTCTGGTCGTAATAGCTCGAGACCCAGGGCTCGTTCTTGAGAATGGCGAGGCCATTGATGGTGATGCCCTGCGCCACCAGCGCGTCGCGGACCGCGGCAGGCGGTGGACCGATATTGGCGATGCCGTCGCCCGATAGGTCGATCGTGCGGCGCGCCGGGTGATCGTCGAGCGTCTTGAAGGCCGCTGCCGCCGCCAGCAGGGCGTCGCCGATCGCCGTCAAGCCGTCCGAAGTACGCTGCGCTGCGCGCACCCGGGTTGCCAGCGCCGCCGCCGATGCGCGGTCGAAAATCCGCATCCACGGGACGATCGTCACTTGCTTGTCGCGATCCGACCATTCGATCACGGTGGCATCGATCGCGCGGTGCGGTCCGCCGGAGATGGCGGCGAGCACGGCCGGCGTCTCGAACGCGCGCGCGATGCCCTCGTGCTGGAGACGGTACTCGTCGGCGTCGATACTGCCCGAGACGTCGATCGCCATGACCAGCGCAAGGTCGGTGTCGGCCGCGCGGGCCAAAGATGTGCATACCATCAGCGATGCCGCGACCCACACCGCGAGTTTGATCGCCGAACGCTGGCAGCGACGTCGCCCCGGCGAGCAAAGCTTGCAGCGGCGTGACCGGCTCAACATAATTCGCCCGATGCCGCGATTCGCCCTCATGATGGTCGCCGTATTGGGCGCCGTCGGTTTCGTCCTGCCGGTTCGAGCGGCGGAGCGGCTGTCGTCGCAGAACTGCGCCGCCATTGCCTTTCATCCGGTCGCGCAAGGAGCGTCGGATGGCGAGCAGGAAGCAGGATACTACAAATCGCGGCTCGGTCGGATCGAGGTGCGTGCGTCGGTCCGGCACGGGACGCCGACGCGGTATTATGTCGCGCTCGACGGCGCGGTCTTGGGTTCGGTCCGCGGGCCCTTACCGCCTCTGGTCGCGGCCTGCGCGAAAGCCAAGCGATTGGCACCGCCGGTTCATACCGACGGCGTCTGCGTCGGGGATCGCCTCGTGGTCCTGATCGCCGACGCCGACAAGCACCACTACCTGCTGCTCTACGCTCGCCACGGTCGTGCTTGGCATTTCTGCAGCGCCGGCCGCACCTGATCCTTGCGCAAGTCAGTGCGTCGAGACGGCGTCGAAATTATGCGCCAGCCGGACCGGGTCCGTGCCCAGCATGCGGGCATAGATCACCGGATTGTCGAGCAGCCGATGCGCGACGCGCAGATCGAGGCCGTCGCTCTCGCGCGTCGCGGGGCAGGCGTCGCGCAACGCGATCCAGCCCGCGTCGCTGAGGGTGTCGCGCGGCCTCATCAGCGCCGCCGGCGGGCTGTCGGCCAGGAGCACGCCCACGTCCACCTTGTCCGGCAGCTGCGAAGTGCACACCGTCGGCACGACGCCGTGATGGTGCAGGAAGTAGCCCTTCGGTGTGATCAGCCGGGCCCAGGTCACGGTCAGTTCCCCGTCGTTCCGGGTGCGCAGCACGGTCTGGACCGTCCCCTTGCCATAGGACGCGGTTCCGACGACGACGGCACGGCCTGCGTCCTGAAGCGCCGCGGCGACGATTTCGGAGGCCGAAGCCGAGCCGCCGTTGACCAGAACCACCAGCGGCAGGCTCTCGGCATGGTGGTTGGACGGCGCCGCGAAGTACTGGAAGCTCTCGGGGTTGCGGCCGATGGTGGTCGCGATCGTGCCGCCGTCGAGGAACTGGCTCGCCACGGCAATCGCCTGATCGAGCAGGCCGCCCGGGTTGCCGCGCAGGTCGAGCACGAATCCCTTCAGCCGCGGTCCCATCTCGCGATGCGCGCGAGCGATGGCATCCATGACGCCGTCGCCGGTCTGCTGGTTGAAGCTGGTGACCTTTATCACCGCGACATCGTTGAGCTCCCGCAGGCTGACGCTTTCCGGCACCAGGTGCGTGCGGTAGAGCTTGAGCACCAGCGGTTTTTCGATGCCGGCGCGCTGGATGCCGAGGATGAGGGTGCTTCGCGCTGGCCCGCGCAGGCGCTTGCGCAGCTCGTCGGGGGTCAGGGCGCTCGACGGTACGCCGTTGAGCGTGACGATGCGGTCGTCGATGTGGATGCCGGCTTGCGCGGCCGGGGAGTCGGCCATGACGGCGGCAATGCGCGTGCTCGGGTCGTCGCTCAGGACGATGCCAATGCCGCCGTACCCGTCGCGCGCCGCCCGCCATTCGCGGGCGACCGCGGGACGGGCGTAATGCGAGAAGCGGTCCAGGGTCGCCAGCATGTGGTCGACCAGCGCCTGCTCGAGTTTGTCGGGCGCGATGCCGGATACCTTCGGCGACGCCTCACGGGCAGCTGCCACCAACGTAGCGGTCAGCTTGCCCCAATCGGCGGTATCGAAGGCGGCGGGGGCACGAACACGCCAGATCCGGCTGCCATCGCGCAGCACCATGTTGTCGCCGTCGCGGCTGACCGCCAGCTCGGGATCAAGGCTTGAAAGGTCGTCGAGCGCCGCCAGTGACAGCGTATCGGCGCGCGTGGCTTCGACGTGATACTCGATGACGCTCTGGTAGATTTCGCTGAACAGCCCGGATTCGGCGCTGCTCGCGGCCGGAACCGGCTCGAGGCTGGCGCTGGGCGGCTGGGCGGCGCAGGCGCAGAGGCAAAGGACCGAGAAAACTGCTGTTCTGGCTAGGATTCTGGGTATGCGGACGGCGCTTCGGCGATCTTCCCCCGGGACCATCATGGTTATTGGATATTAATGTTGCCCCACCGTCCCAATTCTTGCCTTCGTGCGCTGCGGCATGCAAGCAGATATAGCGTTAAGAACGGGCGGCGAATTCGGCCGGAGTGCGGCGGCCGCCGCCCAAGAAAGCGGTAAAGGTCACGGCCGTCTTGCCGGCCGGGCGCCGCGCGAAGGGTCTTCCGTCGCAGCGAAGATCAGGCTGCCGGTGACGGTGTCGGCTTCGGCCAGCCGCACCCGCACCGGATCGCCGAGTACGTAGGTCCGGCCGGAACGGCGGCCGATCAGGCTGTGGCGCGTCTCGTCATGGACGTAATAGTCGCCGGGCAGGCTGCGGATCGGGATCAGGCCGTCGGCGCCAGTCTCGTCGAGAGTGACGAACAGGCCGGCGCGGGTGACGCCGTTGATGCGGCCGGCAAATTCGGCGCCGATGCGCTCCGCAAGATAGGCTGCGGTATAGCGGTCGGCCGCGCTGCGCTCGGCGGCGGCGGCCCGTCGTTCGGTCATCGAGATATGCGTGCCGATGGCCCTGAAGTCCTCCGGCGGATGCGGCAAGCCGTCGGCGCCGAAGCGCAGACCCGAGATCAGCGCGCGGTGGACGAGAAGATCGGCGTAACGTCGGATTGGCGATGTGAAATGGGCGTAGCGCCGCAACGACAAGCCGAAATGGCCGAGATTTTCGGGGCTGTATTGGGCCTGGGCCTGGCTGCGCAGCACCAGGGCGTTGACCAAACGCTCGTATGGCGTGCCCTTGGCGCGGTGCAGGATCGCATTGAAGTGGTGCGGTCGTATCACCTGCCCCCGGGCCAGTGTCAGGCCGTGGATGCCGATGCCGGCGAGGAAGCGCGCGAGCGCCGCCAGCTTTTCGGGATCGGGCGAGTCGTGCACCCGATACATGCAGGGCTGCTTGAGCCGCTCGAGGGTCTCGGCCGCGGCAACGTTCGCGGCGATCATCAGCTCTTCGATGAGCTTGTGGCTTTCCAGCCGCTCACGGGGCTCGATGCGCGCAATGGAACCTGCCGGGTCGAGGAGAATACGACGTTCGGGTATGTCGAGATCGAGAGTGCCGCGTGCGACGCGGGCGCGCTCGAGCGCTCGGTAGGCGCCGTAAAGCGGCTTGAGAGCCCGATCGAGCAGCGGCGCCGTCTTCTCGTTCGGCCCGCCATCGACTGCGGCTTGGACTTCGTCATAGGTAAGACGGGCGGCCGAGCGCATCAACCCGCGGCGGAAGCGATGCTTAGTCAGGTGTCCTTCGGCGTCGATCCACAGGTCGACCGCGAGACAGGCGCGGTCGACGCCAGGCTTGAGCGAGCACAACTCGTTCGACAGCGCCTCGGGTAGCATCGGTACCACCCGATCGGGGAAGTACACGGAATTCCCGCGCTCGCGCGCCGCCAAGTCGAGCGCATCGCCCGGCCGGACGTAATGGGCGACGTCGGCAATCGCGACCACCACATGCCATCCGCCGACACGTTCCGGATCGGGCGCGGCCCAAACCGCATCGTCGAAATCGCGCGCGTCGACGCCGTCGATCGTGACCAGCGGTATGTTGCGTAGATCGGCGCGGTTGCCGAGCGTCACCGGCCTGGCGCGGGCGGCGATGTCGAGCGCGGGCTTCGGGAACGGGACGGGAATACCGTGACTGTGTATGGCGATCACGCTGAAGGCTCGCGGGTTTGTGCTGTCGCCGATGCGCTCGACCACCCGCGCCGACGGCAGGCCCATGCGCGGCTGCGCGAGCACCTCGGCGAGGACGATCTCGCCCGACTGCGCCCCGCGGGCGTCGCCGGCGGCGACGCGAAATTCCGTGCGCAGCTTGCGGTCGGTCGGCTCGATGCGTCCGCCATCGCGGCGGACACGATAGATGCCGATGATCCGGTCCGGGGCGCCGCCGACCGCGCGCAGGATGCGCGCTTCGTAGAGGCGGGGGCTGACGCGGCTGAAACGGACGACGGCGCGCTCGCCGACGCCGAGCGCCGGCGCACCGCGCTCTGCGACGACGACGATGGCGGGCGGCTCGCCGGCCACGCCGACAGGCCGACCCTGCATCTCGCCGTCCAGATCGATGCCGGTAATTTCGACGATGCCGATTTCAGGCAACCCGCCGTGCGGCCCGTAGCCGCCGCCGCGCGGACGACGGTCACTCCGCCGCGGTTGCGGCCTGCTTCTTCTTTGCCGGTGTCTTCGCTTCACTTTTGATTTTCGTTGCGCGGCCGCGATACCGGCCATTCCGGCGATCGCCGGCGCGGGCGGCGCGTTCGGCCAGGAGCTCAACCGCGCGATCCATGGTCAGTTCCTCGGGTGCCATGCCGCCCGGAAGCGTTGCATTGATGCCGTCATGGCTGACATAGGCGCCGTATCTTCCGTTGAAGACCTTGACCGATCCACCGGCCGACGGATGCTCTCCCAGGACCTTAATCGGCTCGGGTGCGCCCCGACGGAATTTGCGCGGTTCGGCCAAAAGGCTGACCGCGCGGTTCAGGCCGATCGTCAGCACGTCGTCGTCGGCAGTCAGAGATTTGTAGACTTTGCCATGGCGGATATACGGGCCAAAACGGCCGACGCCGGCGACGATCATCTCGCCGTCGCTCGGATGCGGGCCGATCTCGCGCGGCAGAGCCAGCAGCTTGAGCGCCTTCTCGAGATCGATGTCGGCGGGCGACACGCCCTTGGGCAGTGACGCGCGCTTGGGCTTTTCGGCCGCGGGCGCCTCGGATTTTTTGGCACGCTTTCCCTTGCCGCCCGGCGGTTTGGGCGGCGTCTCGCCGAGTTGCACATACGGACCGTAGGGGCCCTTCTTGAGCGCAACGACCAAGCCGGTCTTCGGATCGGTGCCGAGCACGCGCGGTTCGGCCGCCGCGGCATTCTCGCCGGATTCGATCCCCAAGGCGCGGGTGTACCGGCACTCCGGATAGCGCGAGCAGCCGATGAAGGCGCCGAAGCGCCCGAGCTTCAGGCCGAGGCGACCTTGGCCGCAGACCGGACAAAGACGTGCATCGCTGCCGTCCGGGCGCTCCGGGAAGAAATGCCGGCCAAGCTCGTCGTCGAGCGTATCGATGACCTGTGTGATGTTGAGGTCCTTGGTGCCGGCAACGGCGGCGGAGAAGTCCTTCCAGAAATCGGCCAACACCTTCTTCCAGTCGATGCGGCCGCCGGAAATGTCGTCGAGCTTGTTCTCGAGGTCGGCCGTGAAATCGTACTCGACATAGCGTCGGAAGAATTCCATCAGGAACGCGGTGACGAGACGGCCGCGGTCTTCGGGAATCAGCCGTTTCTTGTCGAGCCGGACGTATTTGCGGTCCTGCAGTACCTGCATCGTCGACGCGTAAGTCGACGGCCGGCCGATGCCGAGCTCCTCGAGCTTCTTGACAAGGCTTGCCTCGGTATAGCGCGGCGGCGGCTGCGTGAAATGCTGCTGCGGATCGATCTTGTCGCGCGCGAGCGCGTCGCGCTCGTTGAGAGCCGGCAGCCGCCGGTTCTCCTCGTCGCCTTCGGGGTCGTCCGTGTCCTCAGCATAAAGGGTAAGGAATCCGTCGAACACGACGGTCGAGCCGGTGGCACGCAGGGTGACTGTCCCGTCCGGCGGCACGATGTCGATCGCGACCTGGTCGATCGTCGCCGACGACATCTGGCTCGCGACCGCGCGTTTCCAGACGAGCTCGTAAAGCCGCCGCTCGTCCGGATCGAGGTGGCTGGGCAGAGTCTCGGGTCGGCGATGCATGTCGGTCGGGCGGATCGCCTCGTGCGCCTCCTGGGCGTTCTTGGCCGCGGTACGGTAGATACGGGGCTCGTCCGGGCGGTATTGCGGCCCGTATTGCGCGGCAATCATGTCGCGCGCTGCCGCGATCGCCTCGTTCGACAACGACACGCCGTCGGTCCGCATGTAGGTGATGAGACCGACGGTCTCGCCGCCGATGTCGACGCCCTCATAGAGCCGCTGGGCGACGCGCATGGTACGGGCGGCGCCGAGGCCGAGCTTGCGCGACGCCTCCTGCTGAAGCGTCGATGTCGTGAACGGCGGCGGCGGATTGCGGCGAATCTGCTTCCTCTCGACCGCGGCGACGGCGTAGTCGAGGTGCTTCCGGACGGCGTCGGCCGCCTCGCGCGCCTGTTGTTCGGTGGCAAGATCGAATTTGTCGAGCTTCCGCCCGTGGAGATGGGTCAGCCGCGCGGTAAAGCGATCGCCGCCGCGCGTCAGGAAATCGACCTCGACCGACCAATATTCGCGCGGCTTGAAGGCCTCGATTTCGGCTTCGCGCTCGCAGACCAAGCGCAAGGCGACCGACTGTACGCGACCGGCGGAACGGCTTCCGGGCAGCTTGCGCCAGAGGACGGGCGACAGCGTAAAACCGACGAGGTAGTCCAGGGCGCGTCGCGCCATGTAGGCGTCGATCAGTTCGCGATCGAGTTCGCGCGGATGTTTGAACGCTTCCTGCACTGCGGCCTTGGTGACCTCGTTGAACACCACGCGTTTGACGTCGACGCCGTGAAGCGCCTTACGCTGTCGCAGGATCTCCTGCACATGCCACGAGATCGCTTCGCCTTCGCGGTCCGGGTCGGTCGCCAGGTAGAGCCGTTGCGAGCCTTTGACCGCGTCGGCGATATCCTTGAGCCGCTTGTCGGCGCGATGGTCGATCTCCCACGACATGGCGAAGTCTTCGTCAGGACGGACCGAGCCATCCTTCGCGGGCAGGTCACGCACGTGGCCGTAGCTCGCCAGGACCTTGAATCCCTTGCCGAGATACTTGTTGATGGTCTTCGCCTTTGCAGGCGATTCGACGATGACGACGTCCATGTTCCAGCCGCGTATGGTGACTGAAGCCCGAGAGATAGGATGATTTATAGTTAAATCAACGTTAACGCGTTTCCCGGCTGGCGCGCGACCCGGCCGGCAAGCTCCAGTTCGAGCAGGATTGTGAAAACCACGGCGGGCGACATTTGGCACTGCCGAAGCAATTCGTCAACCGGCAAGGGCGTCGGCGACAGTAGCCGGAGCACGGTTTCGCGTGCCGCTGCGAGCTCTTTTGGGCCGATTTCGGCGCTTTGCGCCGCCGCGAACGTCTCGCGCTTGCGTTCCGCGAGCGGCGCGGCGATCTGCGGTTGCAGTTCGCGCAGAATGTCATCCGCGGCTTCGACCAGCGTCGCCCCATCGCGGATAAGGCGATTCGTTCCCTTGCAGCGGGGATCGAGCGGCGATCCCGGAACCGCAAATACCTCCCGGCCCTGCTCGAGCGCGAAACGCGCGGTGATCAGCGAACCGGAGCGCTCCGCCGCTTCGACCACGAGGACGCCGAGCGTCATGCCGGAAATGATGCGGTTTCGCCGCGGAAAATGCCGTGCCTGCGGTACGGTGCCGACCGGCATTTCGGCGACCAACAGGCCGCGCTCGGCGATTGCATCCTGGAGACGACGGTTCTCCTCCGGATAAACCGTGTCGATGCCGCCGGCGAGCACCGCGGCCGTGCCGCTGGCAAGCGCGCCGTCATGCGCAGCGGTGTCGATGCCCCGCGCCAAACCCGAAACGACAAGCAGTCCGGCGTCGCCCAGAGCCGTCGCGATTTCGCGTGCGAAGCGCCGGCCGTTCGCCGAGGCGTTGCGGGCGCCGACCACGGCGACGCCATGGCGGATCGCGAGCTCGAAGCGGCCCTTGACGGTCAGCAGCGGCGGCGCGTCTTCGAGCGCCGCAAGTGCCGGCGGATAATCCGGTTCGCCGCGCGCCACCAGGCGGCCACCAATACTTTCGATGGCCGCCAGCTCGCGCTCGGCTCGACCGGCCGGAAATATCGTGAGCGGTTTCGCGCGGCCGCCCCGGCGCGCGACTTCGGGCAGCGCTTCGAGCGCGGCGGCGGCAGAGCCGAAACGGGCGAGCAACTGATGGAACGTGATCGGGCCCACATTTTCGCTGCGGATCAGCCGCAGCCATGCAAGCCGCTCGTTGGCCGAAAGCCTCGGGTCGGCATTCATCGATCGCGGCCGAGGCGGATTTTGGTTTCGTCACCGCGCATGAGACGGCCGATATTGTCCGCATGACGCAGGATGACGAGCAACGCGATGACCCCGACGATCGCCACCGGCAGGGGTGAACGCGGGCCGAAGAGCCAAGCCCAATACGGCGCTGTGAGGGCCGCGCCGAGCGCGGCGAGCGACGAATACCGAAACAGCGCGGCAATCACGACCCATGTCGCCATCGCCGCCAGTGCCACCGGCGGATTGTAGGCGAGCAGCACTCCGGCGGAGGTGGCGACGCCCTTGCCTCCTTTGAAGCGCAGCCACACCGGAAACACGTGACCAAGCACCGCGGCCAGCGCCGCCGCCGCCGCGAAGCTGGGTCCGAATTTCCACGCCACCGCGACCGCCAATGCGCCTTTGCCGGCGTCGAGCAGGAGTGTCGCTGCCGCCAGCCCGCGGCGGCCGGTTCGTAGGACGTTGGTGGCGCCGATGTTGCCGGAACCGATGCGACGCACGTCGCCAAGCCCGGCGAGGCGCGTCAGCACCAATCCGAAGGGAATGGAGCCAAGCGCATAGGCCGCAACCGCGCAGGCGAGAATCGGCAGGGCCAGCATGGCGGCGCTCCGTGCGCGGTCAGGAATCGAGGCCGAATACCGTGCGGCCGCCGACCACGGTGCGGGTCACCTTGCCCTGCGCAGGACGGCCGTCGTAGGGCGCGTTTTTGCACTTCGAGCGCAGCGCCGTAACGTCGATCCGCCACGGCCGATCGAGATCGAAGATGACGAAATCCGCCGGCGCTCCAGGTCTGAGCCGGCCGCCGGGCAGGCGGAGAATCTCGGCCGGCCGTTGCGACAGAGCGCGCATCACCTGGAGCAGACCGAGGCTGCCGTTGTGATAAAGCTCGAGCGACAGCGGCAGCAGGGTCTCGAGACCGACGATGCCGGGCTCGGCCGACGGAAACGGAAGGCGCTTGGATTCCTGGTCTTGCGGCGCATGATCGCTGGCGATCGCGTCGATCGTGCCGTCGCGGAGGCCTTCGATGACCGCGAGACGGTCCGCTTCGCTGCGTAGTGGCGGAGATACCTTGGCGAAGGTTCGGTATTGGCCGACGGCGGTCTCGTTGAGCGCAAAATAATGCGGAGCGGTATCACAGGTCACCTGCAGACCGCGCGCCTTGGCCCGCCGGATCGCGTCGATGGCGCCGGCGGTCGAGACATGGGCCGCGTGATACCGCGCGCCGGTGATTTCGACCAGCCGGATGTCGCGCTCGACCATGATGGTTTCGGCCGCGGGCGTGATTCCGGCCAAGCCGAGCCGCGTCGCGATTTCGCCCGCGTTCATCGCGCCGCCCGCGCTGAGGCTCGGCTCCTCGGGATGCTGCACCACCAGCAGATCGAAGGTGCTAGCATAGGACAGGGCACGGCGCATCACGAGGGCGTCGGATATTGCGTGCAGGCCGTCGGTGAATGCCACTGCGCCCGCCTCGGCGAGGAGCCCGAACTCAGTCAACTCCCCGCCCCGAAGCCCTTTTGTCGCGGCGGCGTAGGTCCGGATCGCGGCGAGACGGATCTCGCGCGAACGGCGGCTTACGAACTCGACCAGGGCATTGTCGTCGATCGGCGGAACCGTATTGGGCAGCATCGCAAGCGTGGTGATGCCGCCGGCGACAGCGGCTTCGGCGCCGGTCGCGAGGGTTTCCTGATGCTCGTCGCCGGGCTCGCGCAGCTGCACGCGCATGTCGACGATGCCGGGCGCCAGACAACAGCCGGCGCAGTCGACGATGCGCACGTCCGCGCCCAGTCCATGGCGCGAAAGATTCGGACCGAGCGCGGCGATGGTGCCGTTTTCGACAAGCAGCTCGCCGGGGCGGTCGAGACCATCCGCCGGGTCGAGCAGCCGGGCGTGCACGAACAGAACGCGGTCGCTCATGACACGGGCGCCGTGTGCGCCTTGCGGCTCAAGGCTTCGAGACAGGCCATCCGAACCGCGACGCCCATCTCCACCTGCTGGCGTATGACGCTACGGTCGATGTCGTCGGCGACCTCGGTGTCGATCTCCACCCCGCGGTTCATCGGCCCGGGGTGCATGATCAGGGCATCGTCCTTCGCGGACGCAAGCTTGGCGTAGTCGAGACCGAAGAAGTGGAAGTATTCGCGGATCGAGGGCACGAAGCTGCCGTGCATGCGCTCGGTCTGGAGACGGAGCATCATCACGATGTCGACGCCGGCGAGCCCGCGTTTCATGTCGTAGAACACCTCGACGCCGAGGCGATCGATCGCCGGCGGAAGCAACGTGCGCGGCGCGACAACCCGGACATGCGCGCCCATGGTGTTGAGCAGGTGGATGTTCGAGCGGGCGACGCGGCTGTGGGAGATATCGCCGCAGATCGCGACCACGAGGCCTTCGAGACGGCCCTTGCGGCGGCGGATGGTCAGTGCGTCGAGCAGCGCCTGCGTCGGATGTTCGTGGCTGCCGTCGCCGGCGTTGATCACCGCGCAATCGACCTTTTCGGAAAGCAGCTGCACCGCGCCCGATTCCGGATGCCGTACGATGAGCACGTCGGGACGCATCGCGTTCAAGGTCATCGCCGTGTCGATCAGCGTCTCGCCCTTTTTGATCGAGCTGGTCTGGGCCTGCATGTTGATGACGTCGCCGCCGAGGCGCTTGGTGGCGAGCTCGAACGATGTGCGCGTGCGGGTCGAGTTCTCGAAAAACAGATTGATGACGGTGCGGCCGCGCAGCAGCGCCAAGCGTTCGGCGCCGCGCGGCTGATCCGCATAGATGTCGGCACGATCGAGGAGATAAGTGATCTCGCGGCGCGAAAGTCCCTCGATTCCCAGAAGATGGCGATGGGGAAAAGGATCGTTGGCGGCGCCAGAGTCCATCAAAGCCGGGACTATAGGTGTTGAGGCCGAACGCGGCAAGGCGGCTGCGCATCGGGATTCCAAAAAAAAAGAAACGGCCCGGGAAAGGCTCCCGGGCCGTCGGAGGAGGGCAATTCAGACCGGGTTACGGTCCGATGACGATGACCGCACGCCGGTTACGCGGTTCGCGCACGCCGTCGGGCGTCGGAACGGCGGGGTTCGTCTTGCCGTAGCCCATGACGCTGATACGGTCGGCGGCGACGCCGTCGGCGACCAGCGCCTTGCGAACCGCGTCGGCGCGTCGGTTCGAAAGAGCGAGGTTGTACCGCGCGGTGCCTGCCAGATCGGTGTATCCGTTGACCTGGATGTGCGCCGTGCCGTGCTGCGTCGCATATGTCGCGGCGTCACTGACGATCCGGCGGGCAGCGGCCGTCAGCCTCGACTTGTTGAACTCGAAATAGACGGTGAAGTTCTGCGGAGCCGCGGGTGCCGCAACCGGCGGCGGAGGCGGAGGCGGCGCCGCGAACGCGATCTGAAGGTAGGCGATGCCGCCTGTGACGCCGACGCCGAGTTGTCCGCCGAGACCGAGCGGGACGAGCTCGAAGCCGTTGCCTGCTCCGGCGAGGCCGCCTTGCACCGCGGGGCCGGCGCCGACCGTGACCGAGGCTTTGGCGCCCACGTAGGTGCCGGCGAGGCCGCCGGGATTGACACCGGTGCCGCCGATCACGCTGTACACCATTGCCGCTTCATTCTCGATCTCGAGGTCGATGCCGAGCAGGATGCCGCTCGTGCCGGTATAGTCCTGCGGCCCGCCGACGCCGTCGTAATGGCACGAGACCGGAATCCGCGAGAAGACCACGAAGGTATCGCCGGGACCGGTTTTGGCGCAGGTGAGGAACCCCAGGATGAAAGTGCCGTCCGCGTGCGCCGCGCCGGCGGACGCGATGATTCCGAACGCCACGAACGCCGCGCAAATCGCGGTAATCAACTTTCTCATGAAAGCCCCCAATACAGTGAGCGTGCGAGATGATCGACGAAATGTAGTGTCAGGTAATTGATCTAGGTCAATAGTCGCTACCGCGTCTCAGCCTTGCATTTGCCGTCGAGGCGCACTTCGTCCGCGGCGCTCACCCGAAATTCCTGGGATACCAAATCATTTACGCGACGACTGTCACTGTTCTGCCACGGGTTCCCCATCGGCATCGCGAAGGAACCACGATTTAGATCCGCCAACCTCGGGCTTCAGCCGTGATCGTAGGCGCGCTCGCCATGTGCCGCGAGATCGAGCCCGTCGTTTTCTTCTTCGGCGCTGACACGCAATCCGGCGGCCGCAGCCAGTCCCTTGACGATGAAGAATGTGGCGATCGCCGACCATGCGCCGGCAATGACAATTCCGAGAACTTGAGCGGCGATTTTCCGGCCGAGAGTCATGCCTTCGGCATAGCCGACGCCTCCGAGCGCTGGCGCCGCGAAGATTGCGGCCAGCAGCGTACCGGTCATGCCGCGGACCCCGTGAACCGCGAACACGTCGAGCGAATCGTCGATGCGCAGCCCCCGGTTGACGTAGCCGGTAACGTGAAAACAGACCGCACCGGCAACAACGCCGATGATCAGTGCTCCGACCGGACCGACATAGTCCGACGCCGGCGTGATCGTCGCCAAGCCAGCGATCGCACCGGTGACGAGCCCGATCGACGTCGGCTTGCCGGCGCGCAGCCATTCAACCGCCATCCAGGTGAGCGCTGCTGCTGCAGCGGCAAAATGCGTAGCCAGGATCGCTGCGGCAGCCGCACCGTCGGCGGCGAGGGCGCTACCGCCGTTGAAGCCGAACCACCCGAACCACAGCATGCCGGCGCCCGCCATCGTCAGGCCGGGACTGCGAGGTGGGATCAGGCTGTGCGGAAATCCGCGCCGCGCCCCGATCATCGTCGCCGCAACCAGCGCCGAGACCCCTGCGGTGGTGTGGACGACGATGCCGCCGGCGAAATCGATCACGCCGTGCTGCGCGAGCCAACCGCCGCTGCCGAACCCGCAGCATGCGCCGGCGCCGCTCCCATCAACAGACCACCGCAAACCGTCGGCAACAGAATGACCCGGCGGCGCCAAGCCGCAATGATCCGATCGTGCATCAAACTCCCCGCGATTTCGGTCTGCAGACGCCTGAGAACCGTTGGTTGATCTTCGCGCAGGGCAAGTGGCATCACAACGCGCGTTTCGCGGCGGCGTGACGCGTAACAATGTCCGATGACCGCCCGGCCGTCACGCGATTCGGTCGAGCAGCCCCTGGAGGATATAGGCGGCCGCGGCGCGGTCGATGATCTCGCTGCGCCGGCGGCGCGAAAGGTCACCTGCGATCATGCCACGCTCGACCGCCGCGGTGGATAGGCGCTCGTCCCAGAACGCGAGCGGCAGATCGACGACCGCCAGCAGATTGCGAGCGAACTGCCGGACACCTTGAACGCGCGGTGTCGGGCGCCCGTCGAGGCCGAGCGGCAGGCCGACGACGAGACCGCCCACGCCGTGCTTCTCGATCTCGTGGACGATGCGCTTGGCGTCGTCGCGAAACCGCGTCCGCCGGATGGTGGCGAGCGGCGAGGCGATGACCAGCCGGGTGTCGCTCAAGGCAAGGCCGATGGTCTTGGTGCCGACATCGAAGCCGAGAAGCCGCGCGCCCGGCTTGAGCAGCGTCTTGAGGTCCGTCGGGTTGCAGATCGGCATGTCGGGTGGTAGTACCGGCTTTCGCGCAGCCGAGGAGACATCTATCCCATGGCGCTGGACAAGGCCACCGTTGCGCGGATCGCCGCGCTGGCGCGCATCAAGGTGCCCGAGACCGAGGTTGACACCCTGGCCGGCGAGCTGTCGAAGATCCTGACCTGGGTGGAGCAGCTCAACGAGATCGACGTCGCTGGCGTCGAGCCGATGACGGCGGTGACGCTGGCGCGGTCGCCGCTGCGCGAGGATCATGTCGCTGACGGAGGCATTGTCGACAAGATTCTCGCCAACGCGCCCGAAACCGCCAACGGGTTCTTCGTCGTGCCGAAGGTGGTCGAGTGACCTTGACGGCGTTGACCATCGGCCAGGCTCGCGACGGCCTTCGGCGCAAGGAATTCACCGCGCGCGAATTGGCGGATGCCTATGTCCGCGCGATGGAGGCGGTGCGGCCGCTCAATGTCTATCTGATGGAGACACCGGATCGCGCGCTGGCTGCGGCGAGGCAGTCGGACGCACGCCTGCAAAAAGGCGAGGGGCTGCCGCTCGACGGTATACCCGTAGCGGTCAAGGACCTGTTCTGCACCGAAGGCGTGGAAACCACCGCGGCGTCGAAGATACTTGCCGGTTTCGTGCCGCCGTATGAATCGACCGTCACCGCCAACCTCTGGCGCAGCGGCGCGCTCATGCTCGGCAAGGTCAATCTCGACGAATTCGCCATGGGCTCGGCGACGATCAGCGGCGCCCGGGGCCCGACCGAGAATCCGTGGCGGCGGCGCGGCGACAACCGGCCGCTGGTGCCGGGCGGCTCGTCCGGCGGCTCAGCGGCGGCGGTGGCCGCGCGCGCGGCGCTGGCGGCGACCGGTACCGACACCGGCGGCTCGATCCGCCAGCCGGCGAGCTTCTGCGGGATCGTCGGATTGAAGCCGACCTACGGCCGCTGTTCACGCTGGGGCATCGTCGCCTTTGCCTCGTCGCTCGATCAGGCCGGGCCGATGACGCGCGACGTGCGCGACGCCGCCATCATGTTGCAGGCGATGGCGGGACACGATCCGAAGGATGCGACCTCGGCACCGCTGCCGGTGCCGAATTTCGAGGCCGCCGTCGGCCGATCGGTCAAGGGACTGCGCGTCGGCATTCCCAAGGAGTATCGCCTCGACGGCATGCCGACCGAGATCGAGATGCTGTGGCGGCGCGGCATCGAGTGGGTCAAAGAGGCAGGGGCGACGACCGTCGACATCAGCCTGAAGATGACCAAATACGCGCTCGCGACCTATTACATCATCGCGCCGGCCGAGGCGTCGTCGAACCTTGCGCGCTACGACGGCGTACGCTTCGGCTTGCGCGTGCCCGGCGAAAGCCTCGAAGCGATGTACGAGAACACCCGCGGTCATGGCTTCGGCGCCGAAGTCCGCCGCCGCGTCCTGATCGGCACCTACGTGCTGTCCGCCGGCTATTACGACGCCTATTATCTCAAGGCGCAGAAGGTGCGGACGCTGATCGCACGCGACTTCGACGAGGCCTTCAAACGCTGCGACGCGATCCTGACTCCGACCGCGCCGTCGCCGGCCTTTGCCATCGGCGAGAAGATGGACGATCCCATCGCCATGTACCTCAACGACGTCTTCACTGTGCCGGTCAATCTGGCCGGGTTGCCGGCGATCTCGGTGCCGGCTGGCCTGTCCGGGGATGGCCTGCCCCTCGGATTGCAGGTGATCGGTAAGGCATTCGACGAGGAGACGATGCTGCGCGTCGCGGCCGTGCTCGAGGATGCCGCCGGGTTCGACGCGGTGCCCGCATTCGTCGCGGGGTCGGCATGAGCGCGTTGATCCAAGGACGCACCGGCGAGTGGGAGGTAGTGATCGGGCTCGAGGTTCACGCCCAGGTCATCTCCCAGGCCAAGCTGTTCTCTGCTGCCGCGACCGCGTTCGGCGCCGCGCCGAATACCCAGGTGTCGTTCGTCGACGCGGCGTTTCCCGGCATGCTGCCGGTGCTCAATCGCTTCTGCGTCGAGCAGGCGGTCAAGACCGGCCTCGGCATCAACGGCCGGATCAACCTGCATTCGGTGTTCGACCGGAAGAATTATTTTTATCCCGATCTTCCAGCGGGCTATCAGATATCGCAGTTCTCGCAGCCGATCGTGAGCCAAGGCAGGCTCTGGCTCGATCTTGCGGATGGCACGACGCGCGAGGTCGGCATCACGCGGCTTCACCTCGAACAGGACGCCGGCAAGAGCCTGCACGACCAGCATCCGACCAAGACCTACGTCGATCTCAACCGCGCCGGCGTTGCGCTCATGGAGATCGTATCGGAGCCCGATCTGCGCAGCGCCGAAGAGGCGGGCGCGTATTTGCGCAAGCTGCGTTCGATCCTGCGCTATCTCGGAACCTGCGACGCCAACATGGAAGAGGGTAACCTGCGCTGCGACTGCAACGTCTCGGTCCGCAGGCCCGGCGGTCCGCTCGGCACGCGCTGCGAGATCAAGAACGTCAACTCGGTGCGCTTCGTCATGCAGGCTATCGAATACGAGGCCCGGCGCCAAGTCGAGGTGATCGAGGAGGGCGGAACCGTCGTGCAGGAAACGCGGCTGTTCGATAGCGGCAAGGGCGTGACGCGCTCCATGCGCACGAAGGAGGAGTCGCACGATTACCGGTATTTTCCGGACCCGGATCTGCTGCCGCTGTCCCTCGATGCCGCCTGGGTCGAAAGCCTCAAGGCCGGCTTGCCCGAGTTGCCCGACGCCAAGAAAACGCGCTTCATGCGCGACTACAAGCTCTCGGCCTACGATGCTGGTCTGCTCGTCGGCGAGCGTGAGAACGCGGATTTCTTCGAGGCGGTCGCCAAAGGCCGCGATCCCAAGCTTGCTTCGAGCTGGGTAACCGTCGAGCTCTTCGGTGCGCTCAACAAGGCGGGCAAGACCATCGCCGAATCGCCGGTCTCGCCGGCCGCTCTCGGCGAGCTCATCGACCTGATCGCCGACGGGACGCTGTCGGGCCGCCTCGCCAAGGACGTGTTTGCCGAGATGCTCGCAAGCGGAAAGGGCGCTCGCGCCATCGTCGCCGAAAAAGGCCTGAAGCAGGTGACCGACACCGGCGCCATCGGGGCGGCGATCGACGCTGTGCTCGCCGGGGAGCCGGACAAGATCGCCGAATATCGCGCCGGCAAGGAGAAGCTTCTGGCGTTTTTCGTCGGTCAGGTGATGAAAGCGACGCAGGGCAAGGCTAATCCGGCTCTCGTCAATCAATTGCTCAAGAAGAAGCTCGCCGGTTAGCCGGCGCTATTTCTCGACGCGGCCGTAGGTATCCTCGATGCGGACGATATCGTCCTCGCCGAGATAGCTGCCGGACTGCACCTCGATCAGGTGCAGTGGGATCTTGCCCGGGTTTTCGAGCCGGTGGACCGTGCCCATCGGGATATAGGTCGACTGATCTTCATAGAGGATCGCTTCCTCGTCGCCGCGAGTGATCTTGGCGGTGCCTGCCACCACAACCCAGTGCTCGGCGCGATGGTGGTGCTTTTGCAGGCTGAGCTTGGCGCCCGGCTTGACCATGATGTGCTTCACCTGGACGCGGTCGCCGGCGTGGATCGAGCGGTAGGTGCCCCATGGGCGATGGACCAGGGGATGCGACTTGAGCTCGGCGCGGCCGGCACGCTCGAGACGTGCGACCAGCCGTTTGATGTCCTGGGCACGGTCGCGTCTCGCCACCATGACGACGTCGGACGTGACGACGACGACCAGATTTTCGACGCCGAGCACGGCGAGCAGGCCGCTTTCGGCGCGCAGCAGGTTGTTGCGCGAGTCTTCGATCACGACATCGCCGGAGGCGAGATTGCCGGCGTTGTCCTTGCGGCCGATCTGCCAAAGCGCATCCCAGGTGCCAACATCGCTCCAGCCCATTTCCGTCGGCACCACTGCTGCGAGTGGCGTATGTTCCATGACCGCATAATCGATCGAGACGTTTTCCGCCCTGGCGAATTCGTCCCTGTCGAGCCGGATGAAATCCAGGTCGTGTTTCGCCTTGGCGACCGCTGCGCGGCAGGCGTTCAACAGGTCGGGCTTCAGGCGCTCCAACTCGCTGAGATAGAGCGCCGCAGGCAGCAGGAAGATACCGCTGTTCCAGGAATAGTCGCCGGAGGCGATGTACGACCTGGCGCGCCCCGCGTCGGGCTTCTCGACGAAGCCGGCAACCTCGAACGCGCCGGCGACGCCGTCGAGCGCGCGTCCGCGCCTGATGTAGCCGTAGCCGGTCTCGGGCGTCGCCGCCTTGATGCCGAAGGTGACGAGGCGACCGAGGCGCGCCGCGGCCGAGGCGCGGTCGATCGCGGCGAGGAAGGCGTCGCGATCGGCGATGATGTGATCCGACGGCATGACGAGGAGCAGCGCATCGCGCCCATCGGATGCCACCGTGAGCGCCGCCACCGCAACGGCGGGCGCGGTGTTGCGACCCATCGGCTCGAGCAGGATGGCGCTCGGCTCGACATGGGCGATGCGCAGCTGCTCGGCGACGATGAAGCGGTGCTCGTCGTTCGACACGACGAGCGGCGGCGCGAAGCGCGTGCGGTCCGCAACGCGCTGTGCGGCGTCCTGCAGGAGCGAACGCTCGGAGACCAGTGGCAGCAGCTGCTTGGGATAGAGAGTGCGCGACAGCGGCCACAGCCGCGTGCCGGACCCCCCGGACAGAATCACCGGATGGATTGCGCCGTCCTGCGCGGCTTGGCTCGGCGGCATGTCCTGATCCTGCTCGACGCTATTCTAGCGCTGCCGTCATCGGGCGTTGCTATCATAGCGGAAGCCGCGCCGAAAGCAGCGCGTCTTGTGACCAATTCGGGCCTCGCCTGCGCGCCGCAACCATCCGCCTGCGCGGCGAAACCAAGCCGCGCCTGCGGATTGTCAGGCGAGGACAGTACGCGGTCGGCCCGGCCGGCGCAACGCGCGGGCCAACGACGCAACGCTGTCGACTCCGCGGTCGAGACACGACAGCTCTTCCTTGGCGCGCTCGAGCATCTCCACGTCGCGGGCGTCTTCGCGATCGGAGATGTCCATGTAGCTGAGTTTGATCTCGACGAGATCGAGCAGCACTTCGATCGAACGTTTCGACAGCACGATTTCCCCCTCCACTTTTTCCGAGTCGAAAAGTCGACTCCCTAGAAGATGTCTCGATGATCGGGCTTTATTCGTTAAAATGCGGTGAATCGCATTCTGCGCAGTTGGGGCTGGATGCGAGGGTTAATTTCCGCCAACCAGATTCAGCGGTGCCGTTTGACACCCCTGTGCGCCGCCGTTAGAACGGCGAGCGCATACGCCGTGAACGACACCACTCTTCTTGCGGAGGGGTGGCCGAGTGGCTGAAGGCGGCGGTTTGCTAAACCGTTATACGGTCAAAAGCCGTATCGTGGGTTCGAATCCCATCCCCTCCGCCATTTCCCGTTATGATAAACATCCGGTAACCATTGCCGCGCGACCGACCGTGACTGCCGCGATCGGCGAGAGAAGGAAGAAGGCAGGGAGGAGAGGATGAACGACCTATTGCCGACGACGGTCGTCGGCAGCTATCCGCAGCCGGATTGGCTGATCGATCGCGACAATTTGCGCAGCCGGCTGCCACCGCGCGTGCGAGCGCGCGAAATCTGGCGCGTTGCCGAGCCTTTCCTCGAGCAGGCGCAGGATGACGCGACGCTGATCGCCATCCGCGACATGGAACGCGCCGGTATCGACATCATCACCGACGGCGAGATGCGCCGCGAAAGCTACTCGAACCGCCTCGCAACCGCGTTGTCGGGCATCGATATCGACAAGCCGGGAACCGCTCTCGACCGCACGGGTCATCCCAACCCGGTGCCGCGCGTCGCCGGACCGATCAAGCGCCTGCGCGCGGTCGAGGTCCGCGATGTGCAGTTCCTGCGCGCCAATACCGACCGCAGGATCAAGATCACATTGCCCGGCCCATTCACCATGAGCCAGCAGGCGCAAAACGACTATTACAAGGACGAGGAAGAGCTGGCCATGGCTTACGCCGCCGCGGTCAACGAGGAGGCCAAGGACCTGAAGGCGGCCGGCGCCGACATCATCCAGCTCGATGAGCCCTATCTTCAGGCCCGGCCTGGAAACGCAGGCGTTATGGCGTCAAGGCGATCAACCGGGCGCTCGACGACGTGCCGGGGCCGACTGCGGTGCATCTCTGCTTCGGCTACGCCCATGTCGTGCACACGCGGCCCACGGGCTATTCGTTCCTCCCCGAGCTGGCGGATTGCAGCGCGCAGCAGATCTCGATCGAGACCGCGCAATCCAATCTCGATCTCGGCGTGCTGAAGGATCTCGGGCGCAAGCAGATCATCCTCGGGGTGGTCGACCTCAACGATCCGAATATTGAGTCGCCCGCAACGGTCGCAGCGCGCATCCGACGAGCCTTCGCTGTTGCACCGCCGGAACGGATCATTCCCGCGCCTGATTGCGGCATGAAGTACATTCCGCGCGCAACCGCGTTCGGCAAGCTCAAGGCGCTGGCCGAAGGCGCGGCGATTGTGCGGCGGGAATTGCGCGGCTAGGTTCGAGTCTCGCGTTCGGTGGGCACGCGGTTCATCAATCTCAGGCTGCTGACGGCAGCGGCGCCGGCCGCAAATCCTGCGCCGAGCAGGACGGCGAGAGCCGCGCCGCGATGGGTTACGCTCTCCGCCGTCATCCCGAAGATGAGCGCGACAAAGGCTGTCCCGGTCGTCTGGCCGAGGAGGCGTGCCGTCGAGATGACCGCGCCGGCACTGCCGCTGCGCTCGCGTGGTGTCGCCGCGATGATGGCTCGATTGTTGGGCGACTGGAAGAATCCGAACCCGAACCCGCACAGCGCCATCCGCCACGCCACGTCGTAAGCCGCCGGCTGCGGCTGCAGCCGCGCCACCGCCACGAGCCCGATCGCCATGATCGCCAGCCCGATACCGCCCATGATGCCGACCGGGAAGCGGTCAGAGAGGCGGCCGGCGATCGGCGCAACGACGGCGATGGTCAGCGGCCACGGCGTGATCAAAAGGCCGGTCTGCACGTCGCTGAGCCCGAGCGTATGCTCGAAGAAAAACGGCAGCGACACCAGCGCCAGCGCCTGCGCGACGAACGAGCAGATCGATGTCATTACCGACAGCGTGAAAACCGGCCGCGCGAACAGGCCTACCGGCAGCATCGGAAACGGGATCAGGATCTGTCGCCAGGCGAACAGCGCACCGAATACCAGCGCGGCGGCGAACTCGCCGGCGATAAAACTGACGTCCTCTCCGTGGCCGAGGCCGTCGATTGCCGTGATGAGCAGACCGAAGGCGAGTGCGCTGAGCAGCGCGCTCCCGTAGTCGAAGTGCTGCGGCATGCGGTGGCTCGCCGGCAGAGAGCGCAGTGCGAGCGTCCACGCAGCGAGACCGAGCGGCACATTGATCAGGAACAGCCAGCGCCACGACGCGACGGCGAGAATGCCGCCGGCGACCGTCGGACCGGCCGCCGCGGAAGTTGCGATCACGAAGGCGTTGATGCCAAGACCGCGCCCGAGCATCGCGCGCGGATAAATGGCGCGCAATAAGGCCGCGTTGACGCTGAACAGACACGCGGCTCCGACGCCCTGCAGCGCGCGTACTGTCGCCAGCATGGGCAGCGAGACGGAACCGGCGCAGAAGAGCGACGCGACCGTGAAGATGGCGAGGCCGGTCATATAGATGCGCCGATAGCCGTGGATGTCGCCGAGCGAGGCGAGCGGCAACACCATCAGCATCACCGCCAACTGATAGGCGTTGACGACCCAGACCGATGCCGCCGCGCTGGAATGGAGGTTCGCGGCGATGGTTGGCAGCGCCACGTTGGCGATCGTGGTGTCGAGCATCGACATCGACACCGAAACCGCGATCGTCACGATCGACCATAGCCTTTCCGGCCAGGGCAGGCCGTCGGCGGTTTCGGAAAGCCGGGAAATGGTGCTGTTCAACGCGGAAATCCGCTGTTGTGGAACGACGTCAACCCAAAATTAACGCTGTGGTCCTTTAACAAATTTCAACCGACTTCGCCCATTCTGATCGCCATGCGGAAACCGACGGTCGATGCCCGGCGCATTCCGGCCTCGGGGCCGAGGCGCGGCAGGAAGCCATGAGCGGCGATCCCGCCGCAGTGGAGGCGCCGGTCCGCGCCTTTGTGAGCCCGATGGAAACCGGCGTCGCCGGTGGAGTTGTGATTGGCGACGCCCGGCTGGAGACACTCTACCGTTATTGGCTCAGTCGGCGCGGTGACCGCGCGATCCCGCGCCGCGCCGATATCGATCCGGTCGAGATTCCGGCGGCGATTTGGCCGCATACCATGATTCTGGAAGTCGTTCGCGAAGACAGCCGGCTGCGATTCCGCTATCGCCGCGCCGGCAGCGTGTTCTGGCGGGCGGGAGCCGCCGAACCGACTGGCCGGTTTATCGAGGAGGTTCTGCCCGGTACCGCCGGCTATCTCGAATACGTCGTCGGCATTTACGTCGAGATGACCGAAAGCCGCCGGCCGATGTATTCCGAGAATTATTTCATACGCGCCGGCCAAAGCGTGCCGATGCGCACGCGCCGCGTTAGCCTGCCATTATCGAACGATGGTGTCGTCGTCGATACGATCCTGGCGGGTCACGTCTTCGAATATCCGCGCGAGCGCGATCCGGCGTTTCCCGTAGTCGATGGGTTGCGGGAGGCGGTCCGCGTCTATCTCGAAGAGCAGGCCTGAGTTCCGCCGCGCCGGTTGCATCGGCCGCGCATTGTCGAAGTCGGTTGTTCGACGGTAGAGTACGCCACCCGAACAACGGCGCTTCCGGCGCCGCGGCAGGAGGATGAGCCGATGCGAAGCGTGCCGGCGGCAACGGTGGCGCATACAACGAATTATCGGCTATTCGTCCGTAACCTCGTGTTGGCCGCGAAAATCGGCGTGCACCCGCACGAAAAGGTTCGGCCGCCGCGCCTGCGTGTGAGCGTGGAGCTCGACATGGCGGGCGAGCCGCCCCGCCGCGACGAGCTGGCCGACGCGCTCGATTACGAGCGCGTGGTCGCCGATATCCGCGACTTGGCGGTGGCGCGACACATCAACCTGGTCGAAACGTTCGCCGATGCGGTTGCGCGGATGTGTCTCGCCAGTGTGCGCGTCCTCGGTGCGCGCGTGACGGTGGAGAAGCTCGATGTTTATCCCAACGCGGAAAGCGTGGGCGTCACGCTTGAGCGTCGCCGTGGCGACTAGAACGCCTCCGCCAAGGCTTCGGTGAGGGCGATGGCCGCACGCGTCTCTGCGACGTCGTGGACGCGCAAAATCTGTACGCCCTGCTGCAGTGCATGGATCGCGACCGCGAGCGATCCAGGCAGCCGCGCGTCGACCTCGCCGCCGAGAAACGACTTGCGTGAGGCACCGACAAGAATCGGTGCGCCAAGGCCGTGAAACAAGGCGATCCGGGCGAGAATTTCGAGATTGTGCAGCCTGGTCTTGCCAAAGCCGATGCCGGGGTCGACGGCGATCGCGTCCCGCGCAATTCCTGCCTCGAAGCAGCTCGCGATCCGTCGCTCGAGAAATTCGACGATGTCGAGTGAGGCGAGATCATATCGCGGCGCGATCTGCATGGTGTCCGGTTCGCCCTGCATATGCACGAGCACGACGGGTGCCTTCGTCCTCGCCGCCACGGCGATACTCTGCGGATCCGATAGGGCGGTGACATCGTTGACGATGCGCGCGCCCGCGCCGAGCGCACGCTCCATCACCGCCGGGTGACGGGTGTCCACCGAGACGGCGATGCCATCTTTGGCAAGGGCGCGGATCACCGGCTCGACGCGAGCGACTTCGTCATCGGGCCGTACCGGGTGCGCCCCCGGTCTCGTCGATTCGCCGCCGACGTCGATGATGTCCGCACCTGCCGTGGCCAGCGCGCGGCCATGCTCGATAGCGCGCACCGGATCCGCGAAGCGTCCGCCATCGGAAAAGCTATCGGGCGTCACGTTGAGAATACCCATGATCAACGGTCGATCGAGCGCGAATCCGGCCCATTGCGGGCGCGGCTGTGAAAGGCGGCGCAGGCCGGTTTCGACCAGTGCACGCAGCGCCGGTTCGCCCTTTAAGGCGTGCATCAGGGCGGGCAACGGAGCGACCGTGGTGACGACGCCCGTCGCGGTACGGGCGAGCAGCTCAACGACGCCAAACGCCATCCGGCTCGATCCGGCAAGCCGGCGGGCCTCGCCGCGCTGTACCGCAGCTTCGGCAATGGCGCCGGTGAGGGTCGCGAGCGGCCGTATGCGTAACGCCGATTTGGCGGCGCTGCTGAGGAAGGTCGGCAGATCGAGCACCGTCGCGGAATGCGCCGGCGTCCCGACCCGTGCCGGGGCTCCGATGCCGCGGTTGTCGGGGCGGATCATCGTACATATATAGCGCACCGGACGCCGAACACCGGCGTCTCCTCCCTAAACTTGGGCCGCGGCGAATGCGGCCCCATTTTTTTGCGCATGAGTATCGCCGGTCTTTTCGCTGCCGTAACCAACCTTCATTAATTGGTCCGCAGTACGTATGAAATAAAGATGCGATAGTTAACCACCTTTCGGACAGACAAGACAATTGTGATCAAATATATCATCACGCAAAGGAAATTTATATTTAACGAATACTTATAACCATCTTCGACGATTCTGTAGCGCATATTGACAGGGCACAGAATTGGTTAACCAACTTGATTTTGTGAGAAGCGAGCGAAGGTACAGACGCTCGAGCCGACGGTGCTGGGGAAATTCTATGGCGGTGGCGCGACGACGGATCGGCGCTGCGATCCAGTCTGTGAGAATCTGATCGAGATCGTGCCGTTCGATGACCCGCTTTGCCCGAGGCGAAGTTTTGTCCATCCGCCATCACGCTGCGCACCGACAAGAATCATCTCGAGACGCGGCGGCACCCACTGGCGATCATGCCGGGTATGACGGCGCAGGTGGAGATCCTGACGGGTCACCGGACGGTATTGGGCTTATTTCCTCAAAACCGATCCTCGACGCCAAGGACACCGCGCCGGCCGAGCGCTGATGGCGGCTCTTAAGGCTTCGCTAACCGAACGCGGCGATGATCGCACGCGCAATGGACCACCCCTGGGCGTTTTCGCACCTCGGTTTGGGCGCAACGACGGCGCTCGCCGTCTACGTCGTTGGGCTGGCGGCGGCGGCGGTAAGCGATTTCAGGACGTTGCGGATTCCCAACTGGCTCACAGGCCTTCTGGCGCTCGCTTTTCCGGTCGGGGCGCTGGCCGCCGGCCATCCGATTGCTTGGCTACCGCATGTCGCCGCCGGTCTCGCGGTCTTCGCGGTGGCGACGGTCCTGTTCGCGCTCCGCTTGATGGGTGGCGGTGATGTCAAGCTGCTGGCGGCTACGGCGTTATGGATCGGGCTCGCGCAGTTGTTGCCGTTTCTCGTCCTGGTGGCACTGGTCGGCGGCGCGTTCGCTCTCGTCTGTATGATGCTGCGCCATCCGCTGGTACAGACCGCGATTCTGGCGACGCTCCACCGCTTGCCGATCTTCGCGCAAAAGAACCTGCCGATCCCCTATGGCATTCCCATCGCCATCGCTGGCGTTCTGATGGCGCCGACACTGTCGATCTTCGGCTGAACGCGGGAGTGGCAGAGACCGCCGGCCGGTGTAGCGGAGGCACGATCTCGCTGCCGGCATCGGCAATGAGATCGTAGAGCGGCGGCGCGTCATCGGACGGGAATGCGGCGATGCGAGCCCGCACGACGGTACGATCGCCAGCCAGCTTTCGCACCGGTTCCGCGCTTTCACCATCGGCACACGGCCCTCTCCATTTGCGGCCACCGCGTATAACCGATTGCTGACAGGAAATAGCCGCGTAAATTTTACGCGTGTACGGCGCGAAAGTTCGCGCCGCTTAGCCTTGCATTAAGGCCCGCGTCCGTAGCGTCGACGCACGGTTCGGCTGATCGGGGTGCGCCATGCGTGCTTGCGGCAAAACCACGCTCGTCGCGCTCGTCACGCTGCTGTTCCTGGGCTGCACGGCCGACGCGATGGCGCAACAGATCGCTGGCGTATCGCCGGCGGCGACACGGCCGGCGCCCGCGATTCCGATGTTCGGCGAACGCGAAATCCACTATGTCGACCTTGCGCCGTTCGCGCGATGGTCGAACCTGCTCGCGCGCTGGGAGCACGAGAAGGAAGACGCAGCGGAATCGTGCGTGTCGGCGCGCGACACGGCGCCGCCCTGTCCACCGCACGAATGGGCTGAGGTGATCGAACGGTTCCGCGGGTTGCCATTGCGGAACCAGATCGACGGGATCAATGCCGCCGTCAACGCTCACCCTTATGTTTCCGCACTGACCAATTGGGGCGATCCTGCGCATTGGGAGACACCGTTCGAATTTTTCCGCCACAACGGCCAATGCCAGGACTATGCCGTTACGAAATTCCTGCTGTTGCGCGAACTCGGCGTTCCGGACAGTGCGATGCGCGTGGTGGTGTTGCGCGATATGCGGCGAGAAGTCGACCACGCGGTGCTGGCGGTGGCCGTCTCCGGTCGCGCGTTGATGCTCGACAATCTGGCGCGAAACGTCGTCTCGGCCGATGCCGATCCCGATTATCACGCTTATTATTCGATTAATGGGAGCGGCTGGTGGCTCCATGTGCCGAATCCCCTGATGCCCCAGGCGCCGCAGCTTGCAAGCCGTTGATGGCCGCGTTAGGCCACCATCTGTTCTGCACTTGGTCGTTGTAGTGCCTACGATTGTGCGCCGCCGAATTCAGCGTTAATGGCTGAATAGACTTGCCTAATTGGCGGCAAATCCGTTACGGTTTTTGCGGCGAATGGCAGCGGGTTTTCGACGCAGCCCGTTGTGGCAAGCCGGCGGAGATCGGCGGCCAGGGACGGCAGACGCTTGCGTCTCCATTCGCCGAGCCGCTCGCCCGAAAATTGGGCGGCGAGCCGCCTTGACGCGATCCCGGATTGCGGGAGGCGGCTTCGCTGGGTGTGTCCAGACGGTCTAGTGGGGGGCCATTGGTCGGTGATCTGCGCGATTTAACGGGACGCCTGTTTCCCGAGCGCCAGATTCTATTGCGCTCGACGGAACGCGTCCGATCGGTGCTGTTGCCGACTTGGCTGCAGCTGATGATCGTGCTTGCCTGCATCGGCACGTTCGGAAGCGTGAGCTATCTGGCCGTCGGCTACTTTGCGATGCACCGCGAACTCAGCCGGGCAGGCATTGCGGCTCTCAGCGGACGAACCACTGCCGAAGCGCAAGCCCATGCGGAGGCGGATGCCGTTGCCGCCCTCAATCAGCAGCTCGCAGCCATCAACGCGCAATATGCGGAGCTGAAGCAGCAGTACGACGCGGTTATCGCGAATCAATCCGCCAGCGCGGCGGCGACCGATCAGGCGCGGCAGACGCTGCAGCAGAAACTCGAGGCCGCCGAACACGAGCTCTCGGCGAAGAACGGCAATGTCGCGCAGCTCAAGAAATCGATTGACGATCTGCGGACGAGCCTCAAGCGGTCGGAGCAGGCTCGCGCCGCGGAGACGACGCATACGCATGAACTCGAAATCGAGATGCAAACGCTCACCGCGCGCGCCAACCTGCTCAAGGCGATCGTCGACAGCAAGGATGAGCAGCTCGCCAAACTGCGTGCGCAGATCGCCAAGCCCCACGAGCAGGTGGGTGCGGCGCCGCCGGCCGACGGCGGGACGACGCAGCCGGCGACTGACTCTTCGCTGACCGTGGAGCCGCAGAAGCACAGCGCACTTGCCGCCGATCCGGCCGCTACGGTCGCGGCTCGCGAGGCCGGCGACGCACGTCACCGGTCGACCAGCCGCCTCGAGGAAATTTTGGCCTCGACCGGGGTCGATATCGATCGGATCATCCGTCATATCGGTACGCCGTCGGGCGCGGCGGTGGGCGGTCCCTTCGTCTCGCTCGACAGCATGCGCAGCACCGCCGCGGAACAGCGTCGCATCGCCGCCTTGCTCAAGGTGGTAAAGCTCCTACCGCTGCGCTCTCCGCTCGATGTCGGCTACGATGTCGGCAGCCCGTTCGGCCCCCGGCGCGATCCATTCAACCACCGCGCGGAATTCCATACCGGTATTGACCTCGATGCGGCGTACCGCACGACGATCTACAGCACGGCTCCCGGGGTCGTGATCTTCACGGGATTCAAGGAGGGCTACGGCCGAACGGTCGAGATCGATCACGGTCACGGCATCGTGACGCTCTATGCCCATCTCCACCGCATTCTGGTGGCGCGCGGCGAAAAGGTACCGGTGCACGCCAGGATTGCCATGCTGGGCAGCACCGGCCGCAGCACTGGGCCCCATCTGCATTACGAAATCCGCCTTGACGGCCGTCCGGTCGATCCCGAGAAATTCCTGAAGGCTGGCAAAAATGTGGTTCAGGCGAGCGCACACTAAGCCAGCCGGTGTCTCCTTTGCTGGCGACGGACGCCGCACGGTGCCGTCGATCCTCAGCGCCGGCCTCAAGCTCGAAGGCGACATTGTCAGTGACGGCGAAGTTCACATCCTCGGGCACCATTCGGGCAATATCGTCGCACGCCGGGTCACGATCGGCGAGGGCGGTGTCGTTACCGGGACCGTCGAGGCCGAGCATGTCGTGATCAACGGTTCGCTGTCGGGGCGTCTTTCGGCAACCTCGGTGGTGCTCGGCCGCGCTGCATCGGTGACGGCCGACATCGTTTACGTACAGATGCGGGTCGAACCGGGCGCCTCCTACGAGGGTTACAGCCGCCGCGTGGAGTCGGTCGACACGTTTGCGGCCGAACAGATGCAGCTTTCTCCGCCCCTGCGCCAGCAAATCGAGCGCTTGCGGACACCGCACGCCGAAGTCGCGGGCAGCGCCGACTGACTCATTCGGCGCCGCGATCGAGGGCGCTCTTGAATATTTCCGGGTCGACATTGCCGCCCGACGCGACGACCGCGACGGTCTTGCCTTGGCAATCGAGCTTGCCCGACAGCACGACGGCCAGCGCCGCGGCCCCGCCGGGCTCCAGCACGAGCTTGAGATCGGCAAAGGCGACCGCCATGGCTCGGCGCACGTCGTCGTCGCTGACCGCAAGGCTGTCCGCAAGATGCTGGACTGCGATGACGAAAGGGAGAGCGCCCGGCATGACCGCCAGCAGACAGTCGCAGATCGAACCCGATGCGGCAGTATTCGCGATCCGGCGGCCTGCGGCGAGCGAGCGGCGCATATCGTCGAAAGCCTCGGGCTCCGCGGCGTAGACGCGCGTTGCAGGGGCGGTTTCGGCGAGCGCGAGAGCGATGCCTCCGACAAGACCACCGCCACTGCACGGCACGATCACGGCGTCGAGCGTGCAGCCGCGCTCCTTGGCCTGACGAACGATCTCGAGTCCGACGGTTCCTTGGCCAGCGATGATGCGCGGGTCGTCGAAGGGCGGCACGACGGTCGCACCCCGCTCACGTCCAATTCGGGCGGCGATCGCCTCGCGGTCGTCGCCGCGGCGATCGTAGGGCACGATGGACGCCCCGTAGGCGCGCGTGTTGGTCGTCTTGATTGCCGGCGCGTCGGCCGGCATGACGATGGTCGCTGGTATGCCCAGCCGTTGCGCGGCGGCTGCCACTCCTTGAGCATGATTGCCGGATGAAAAGGCCACGACACCGCAACGCCGTGCTTCAGCCTCGAGCGACAGCAGTGTGTTGAGTGCGCCGCGAAACTTGAAAGAACCGGTGCGCTGGAGGTTTTCGGCCTTGACCAAGACACGGGCGCCAACCCGGGCGTCGAGCATGGGCGACGACAGCAAGGGCGTCACGACCGCCTCGCCGGCAAGACGCCGTGCGGCCGCCTCGATGTCGGCGAAGCATGGCGGACTCAAATTGTTGCCTTCAGCCATCGCCGATACCGAGAAGCGCTGGCAGCTCGTCAAGCCGTTCGATTTCCGCAACCGGTCCGGCCGGCAATCGCTCGCGTTTCGCGCGGGCGCGGTTGACCCAGACCGCGTTCATTCCAAAAGCGCTGGCGCCCGCGACATCCCAGCCGTTCGAAGACACGAAGCAGATGCGGGCGGCGTCGACCCGGAGACGATCGACCGCGAGCTGATAAACCCTGGGGTGTGGCTTGTAGACGCCGATCTCTTCGACTGAGAGGACGACGTCGAGCAGTGCCGCAAGGCTCGCCGACTGGACGGCGGCCGCGAGCATTTTCGGCGAGCCGTTGGACAGGATGGCCGCCGTCCGTCGCGCCCGTCGCAGTGCTGACAAGGCGATCGTCGCGTCCGGATAGGCCGACAAGACGAGATAAAGCTCCATCAGTCGCCGCTTGAGGGCGTCGTCGGCGAATCCCAGGTTGTCCATGGCGAAATCCAGTGCGTCGGCGGTGACCTGCCAGAAATCCGCGTACCGACCCATCAGGCTGCGCAGCCAAGTGTATTGCAGCTGAGCGGTTCGCCACTGCGCGGCGAGCGCCTCCGCCCTGTCGCCGAGCGCGTCGGCGCAGCGGCGCGCGGCTGAGCCGACGTCGAACAAAGTACCATAGGCATCGAAGACGCAAGCGTCGACCGCTTCAAGTTCCAGCCGTGCCATTTCAGCGCTTGAGATCGCTGGCGAGTGTGAAGGCCAAGCCGGTCCGGCCGAGGCGTATGCGGTAGATCTGGAGGTTCTCGAGCACGCGTTGCACGTAATTCCGCGTCTCGGAATAGGGGATGGCTTCGATCCAGTCGATCACATTGACATCCGCCCGACGCGGGTCGCCGAAGAGGCTGATCCAATCCTTCACCCGCGCCGGTCCGGCATTGTAGGCGGCGATTGCCAGTACGTACGAGCCCGAAAAATCAGCCAACAGATTGCTGAGGTAGGCACGGCCTAGCGTGACGTTGTATCGCCGGTCGGTGGTCAGGCGCTTCTGCGAAAACCTGATATGCAGTGCTCTGGCGATGACACTGGCGGTATGCGGCATCAACTGCATCAGGCCGAGCGCGCCGGCGCGGCTGACCGCATCATGCGCGAAGGCGCTTTCCTGCCGTGTCATCGCCAGCAGGAGTGGCGTTTCGACGCTGCCGCCCTTCGGAAGATCCGCGATCGGGTAGCCTTCTTCGATCAGGTTGACCCCCGCATAGCTGGCGCGTTTTGCCGCCTCGATTTCCAGATCCGGTCGCCGGATCTCACGCGCCAGCTGCGCCATGAGCCTGTATTCTTCAGGAGTATTCGCGGTCTCGCACAGCCGGCGAAAAAAAGGCGTGACCACCTCGTCGGCACCCGCTTCTGCGAGGTCGCGCGTCAGTCGCACGAGTTCGCGCCGGTTGAACGCGTTGGTCTCCGCTGGCGTCGGCCGTGGTTCGCGGACAAGGTTGACGGGTGTGATCCCATCCGCTGAGGCCGCCAGCTGGCCGTAATACGTGGTGAAGCGCTGGGCCGCCGTATCGTACCAGGAGGCCGCGAGTTGGCGGAAACCCATCGCCGCCGCTGCTCGCCCCGCCCAATAGGCGCCGCGCGCGACGGTGATCGGACGGGTTCCGGCGTCGTAAAGCTTCACGAAATGTGCGTAGCCGACGTCCGGTTCCTTGAGGTAACGCAGCGCAATCCAACCGGCGAGAAACTCGAGTTCCGCAAAACTCTGCCCGCTCGTGGTCTGGTGCTGCTCGGCGACGCGATAGGCGAGATCGGGTCGTCCCATTGCCAGAGCCCGCCGTGCCATGATCTGGCGCTCGTTGGCCCATTGCGCCGCATGCGCCGGATCGGGCGGAGCGACGACCAAAAGGTCGAGCGCTCCTTGGTCGAGATTCTTGAGCCGCCGCCAGCGGATGCGGTCATAGAGCAAACCGGCGTCGTTCCGATAGGCGGAAGGTACGCGCGCGACGAGGCTGTCCGCGTCTCCGGCGAAGGTGATCAGCGCCATCCGCGCCTCGGCGACTGCGCGCGGACCCGGCGGAACAAGCGGCAGCAAGCGCTGTGCCGCCGCGACCTGACCGTGCCACAGCAGTCGGTCGAGCCGCTTCTCGTGATCCTCGGTACGCAGAACGTCGTGATAGCGCTGGAATATCGACCGCTCGTCGAACGCGGACATGTCGTGCTCGGTCCAGACGGTACGGATCAGAGTCCAAGCTTCCGCTGTGCGCGCCGTGGCCATCCAGATCTGCGCCTGTCGTAGCTTCCCGGCGACCGTGATCGGCGGATGGGCCGCAAACCATGCAGCGACCGCGCTGTCCTGCACGCCGTCCAGTGCTTCTTCGGCGGCGGCTTCGAGTGCGGCCTGACCGGGCCAATCCGGATGAGCGGCAATGAAGTGTGTGATCTCGCCGAAACTGGCGCCGTTGGCGCCGCGCGAAATCGCCAGCCAGTGCAATGCCTCGCGCGGCAGCGGATCGCGCGCCAGGGCGGCATCGCGGGCGGCGGCTTTCCAGTTGCCTTTTTGCGCGGCGGCAAAGGCAGCGTGATAGGCGAACCTGTCGTTAGCGGATAATCCCTGGGCGTGCGCGACGCCCACGCCGAGCGCTATGCCGGCGACAGCGACGGCGGCCAGGTACACGCGCAACCGATCTTTCGCCGCAGAAAGCACGTGACTCTCCCCGCCGCAATATTAACGTTCGCGGCCGGCCCTGTCAGGTGCAGTCACGCCGTTGCGGGGCGGCGATTGCCCTCGGGCGCAAACGAGGGCTATTTTGGTTAACGGCACGGCTCGGAAGCCGCGTCTCAGGAGGTTGCAATGTTTAAGGGCTCTCTGGTCGCGCTCATCACGCCGTTCCGTAACGGCGCGATCGACGAGAAAGCGTTCCAGGGCTTCATCGAATGGCAGATCGAGCAAGGCACGCACGGCGTCGTTCCATGCGGCACCACCGGGGAATCACCGACGCTATCGCATGCCGAACACAAGCGCGTGATCGAGCTTTGCGTCGAGGCCGCGCACGGCCGCGTTCCAGTCATAGCGGGCACCGGCTCGAATTCGACCGCGGAGGCGATCGAGCTTACCCAGCACGCCCAGCGCGCCGGCGCCGATGCCGCGCTGGTCGTGACGCCGTATTACAACAAGCCGACGCAGGAAGGGCTTTATCAACATTACAAGGCCATCAGCGACGCCGTCGACCTGCCTCTGCTGATCTACAACATTCCGGGGCGGTGCGTCGTCGACATGAGCGTCGAGACGATGGCGCGGCTCGCGAAACTGCCGAACATCGTCGGCGTCAAGGACGCAACCAACGATCTGGCGCGGCCACTCAAGACCCGCGCGACCTGCGGCGACGCGTTCTCTATGCTTTCCGGCGAGGACGCCACTGCGTTGTCCTATCGCGCCAATGGCGGCGACGGTTGCATCTCGGTCACCGCCAACGTCGCGCCGCGCGCCTGTGCCGAAATGCACGAGGCGTGGGAGAAAGGCGATACCGCTGGCGCAACCAAGATCAACCGGCGCCTCGCCGCTCTTCACGATGCGCTGTTCTGCGAAACCAGCCCATCGCCCGTGAAGTACGCGGCCTCGTTGCTCGGAAAGTCGTCGCCCGAGGTGCGGCTGCCGCTTGTGCCGGCATCGCCCGCAGCGCAGGCGCGCGTCAAGGATGCGATGCGTTCCGCCGGCTTGTTGAACTGACCCGGTCGATGGCCTTGCGGGGCGACGAGAAGTACGTCGCGCAAAACCGGCGCGCCCGTCACGATTACGCGATACAGGAGACGCTCGAAGCCGGCCTGGTCCTGACCGGCACCGAGGTCAAGGTACTGCGATCCGGCCTCGTCAGCATCGCCGAAGCCTATGCGGCTGAAAAGGACGGTGCGATCTACCTGCTGAACGCGCATTTTCCCGCATATCCGGCGGCAAGGGTCAATCACGAGCCGCGTCGGCCGCGCAAACTGCTTCTGCGCAAGCGCGAGATCGCGCGCCTTCTGGGCGCGGTGAAGCGCGAAGGGATCACGCTGGTTCCGCTTTCGATCTATTTCAACGAACGCGGCCGAGCCAAGCTTGCGCTGGGCGTTGCCAAAGGCAAGCGCAAGGCCGACAAGCGTCAGGCGGAAAAGGAGCGCGATTGGCAGCGCTCGCGCGCGCGCCTCCTGCGCGAACGCGGCTAAAGGATCGGCGATTCGGTGTTGCGCGCGATTGCGGCTTCGGTATCACCGGGTCCGGCAAGGCGCCGCTTCAACTCGGCGAAGACGGCTTCGAACATCGCGGGCGTCAGCTGGCCGGTATTGGTGTTGTACCGCGAACAGTGATAGCTGTCGGCCAGCACGAGGCCGGCTGCGAGTTCATGGATGGCGCCGTGCGAGAAGGGATAATGCGCGCGCCTGTGATTGCGGACCATAAGGACGGCCCGATGCGCCACTTGGCCCAGTGCCAGAACAGCTACGAGCCGCGGCATGGCGGCGATTTCAGCGGCGAGAAAACGGCCGCAGGTCCGGATCTCGTCGGAATCCGGTTTGTTGGCGGGAGGTACGCAGCGCACGGCGTTGGTAATGCGGCAGTCGACGAGCGTCAGCCCGTCGTCTGCGCGCTCGGCATAGTTGCCGCGCGCGAAGCCGAATTTCTTGAGCGTCGCGTAGAGCAACACGCCGGCGTAATCGCCGGTGAACGGGCGACCGGTACGGTTTGCGCCTTTGAGGCCCGGCGCCAGGCCGACGATCAGCAAACGGGCATCGAGCGCGCCGAACGACGGCACAGGGGCATTATGCCACGACGGTTGGGCGGCACGCTGTGTCTGCCGGTAGGCGACGAGACGCGGGCAGAGCGGACAGTCGCGCGCGGGCGCTTCGGGCTGGGAGTATTCGCTCACGCGTTGCTGTCGCTCATCTGACCGACCGCTTGGCCGGGCCGCGGCGGGAGGTCCTCGCGATGGCGCATGATCTGAGGCGCGAGGTCTTGCAACTCGAGGAACATGTCCGCCTGCCGCCGCAATTCGTCTGCGACCATCGGCGGCGTCGAGCGAATGGTTGACACGACCGTCACGCGCACGCCTTTCTTCTGCACGGCATCGACCAAACGGCGAAAATCTCCGTCACCCGAGAACAGGACGATGTGATCGAGATATTGCGCCATCTCCATCACGTCGATCGCCAGCTCGATGTCCATGTTGCCCTTGACCTTCCGCCGGCCCATCGCATCGGTATATTCCTTGGTCGGCTTCGTCACCATCGTGTAACCGTTGTAGTCCAGCCAATCGACCAATGGGCGGAGCGGCGAATACTCCTGATCCTCGATCAACGCGGTGTAGTAGAATGCGCGAATGAGTCGGCCTTTCTCGCCGAACAATTGCAGCAATCGCTTGTAATCTATATCGAAGCCCAGCGCGCGGGCGGCGGCGTGAAGGTTGGCGCCGTCGATGAACAATGCGATCCGCTCCTCGGGATAAAACGTCATGCGGTACTCCACTCAATGACAACGAAATTATCGCCAGCATTTGACAGCCGTGACGCCGGAGGCGTCAAGTTAGCGCCGCCGCCGAAGCGGCATAGCGAATGATCCTCGTTGCGCTGGGCGCCAATCTATCGAGCCACGCAGGGCCGCCACAGGCGACGCTCGAGGCTGCCATCGCATGCCTCGCACACGAAGGCGGCGAGATTGTGGCGCGGTCGCGCTTCTACCGCAGCCCGCCGGTGCCGAAATCCGATCAACCCGATTATATCAACGCTGTAGTGTCAATTGCGACAGCGCTCGACCCGCCTGGTTTGCTGGCCGTCCTTGGGCGCATCGAGAACCGCTTCGGTCGACAGCGGGGCCGCGAGCCCAATGCCGCGCGGCCCCTCGATCTCGACCTGATCGCTTACGACGACGTCGTCTGCGACGAGCCGCCGATCCTGCCGCACCCACGGATGCACCGGCGCGCCTTCGTGCTGCTGCCGATGGCCGAGATCGTGCCGAACTGGCGCCATCCCCGTCTTGGACGAACCCTTGATGAACTGATCGACGCCTTGCCGGCCGCGACGCGCGCCGAAACCAGGCCGATTGAGGCGGGATCCGCGGCTGGTTGACTTCGAGTCGCGCGTGTCCCAAAATTAGGACAATCATAAAAAATGCCAACCATGGAGAGCGCGAGGTCCCTCATGTCCATGCCGTCATCTTCTGCCGCCCCGATGCATTCCACCGCGGAGGTGCCGAGCGCATACGCCAAGAAGGCGTTGTTCGGCTCCGCCGTCGGTTACGCCATGGACGGCTTCGATCTCCTTATACTCGGCTTCATGCTCGGCGCGATCCGCAGCGAACTCGGACTCAGCGGCCCGCAGGCCGGATCGCTCTTCACCTTTACGCTCCTCGGTGCTGTCACAGGCGGCATCGTCTTCGGCATCATGAGCGACTATTTCGGCCGCGTCCGTGTGCTGAGCTGGACCATTCTGCTGTTCGCAATCTTCACCGGCCTGTGCGCGATGTCGCGCGGCTATTACGATCTGTTGACCTATCGCACGATCGCCGGCCTCGGCCTCGGTGGCGAATTCGGCATCGGCATGGCGCTGGCCGCCGAGGCGTGGCCGGCATCGCTTCGCGGCCGGGTTTCTTCCTATGTCGGCCTGGGCTGGCAGTCCGGCGTGCTCGTCGCGGCCTTCGTAACGCCGCTGCTGCTGCCACATATCGGCTGGCGCGGCATGTTCCTCGTCGGCGTGTTGCCGGCAATCATCGCTTTTATTGTTCGGCGTGCCATCGGAGAGCCGGAAATCTTCGTGCAGCGTCACATCCGCGAAGGGCTCCCGATCGGGTTGCTGTTGAAGGATGCGGCCACGGTCAAGATCACGATCGCCATGTTTATTCTCTGCTCGGTGCAGAACTTCGGTTATTACGGCGTCATGATCTGGTTGCCGTCCTACCTCAACAGCCAGTTTCATTTCCCCCTGATGCAGTCGGCGGTGTGGACGGCGGTAACCATCCTCGGCATGGCATTGGGCATCTGGATTTTCGGCGTGGCGGCCGACCGTTTCGGTCGGCGGCCGGTGTTCATGTTCTGGCAGATCGGCGCCGCGGTGATGGTCATCGTGTTCTCGCAGTTGACCTCGCCCTATGCGCTCCTCGTTGGTGGCGCCGTGATGGGCTTCTTCATCAACGGTATGCTGGGCGGCCTCGGTGCGCTGATGTCCGAGCTCTATCCCACGGCTGCGCGGGCGACGGCCCAGAACGTGCTGTTCAATCTCGGCCGCGGCGTCGGCGGGTTCGGACCGTTCGTGGTCCCGATCCTGGCAGCGCAGTATTCGTTTCCGATTGCGATCGCGTTGCTCGCTGTCATCTATTTGCTCGAGCTGGTGACCACCGCGTTCCTCATACCGGAGCGAAAGGGGGTTCCGCTCGATTGATACGGGACAGACGGAGCGCGGCGCCTGTTTCCGTTTCTGCGCATCATTATATCTGGGTCGACCGCGACGATGGACAGTGTTCACGCCATAACTTCACCGTTCCCGGCCGCAGAGCAATCGGCGGCCGTGGTCGCCAATGCGGCCGTGAATTCCGAATACAAGCGGCTGGTCGTCGCAGCCGAGCCGCCGGCGACCGGCGCGCAGGCGGGCCAGTTCTTCCACCTGCTGTGTCCGCTGTCACCCGGCGCCGCACCGTTCCTGCGCCGGCCGATGAGCGTTTATGCGGTCGATCGCGAGCGCGGCCGGGTCGAGTTCCTGTATAAGGTCACAGGCGGCGGCACGCGCGGACTGGCATCGCTCGCGCCTGGCGATCGCTTGAGCATACTCGGACCGCTGGGCCACGGCTTCGTCCTCGATCCGGCCTGGCGGCACATCGTCGCAGTCGGGCGCGGCGTCGGCCTGGCGACTTTGGCGCCACTTGCCGTGGCTGCCGAGCATGCCGGCGTTGCCGTCACCGCCATCTTGAGCGCGCGACGCCCGGATCTCGTGATGTCGGTCGAAATGTTCCGCGCCCGTGGGGCGGAGGTGATCGTCGTCACCGATACCGATCACACCAGCGACGTCGCCAACGTCGAGCGGCTGTTGCGCGGTCTCGCGGGGCAGGGCCGGGCGGATGCGCTTTTCACCTGCGGCTCGAATCGCCTGTTGCTGCTGCTGCAACGGCTGGGAAGGGAACTCGACATTCCGGGACAGGTTGCACTCGAGCAGCAGATGGCCTGCGGCCTGGGTATGTGCTTCTGCTGCGTGCGCGATTTCCATGCTGCGGACGGCGGCGTCGAACACCGCCGCGTGTGCTGGGATGGGCCGGTTTTCGGTCTGCAGGAGCCGCTATCATGGTAGATCTCGCGGTCGCCGTCGGCGGTCTAAGTCTGTCGAATCCCGTGATGCCGGCGTCCGGGACGTTCTCGGACGGCCTGTCGCGCGTCATCGATTTCAACCGGCTCGGCGCCTTCGTGATCAAGACCGTGACGCGCGAACTGCGTGCCGGAAATCCGACGCCGCGAGTGGCCGAGACGGCGGGCGGTATGCTCAACTCCATTGGCATTCCGTCGAAGGGTGTCGATCATTTTCTGCGCGAAACGCTTCCGTTTTACAGGCGGTTTTCGCCACCGCTGATCGCCAGCATCTCGGCGCCCACCGCCGACGGCTTCGCTGCGCTCGCGCGTGAGGTCGATGTTCCGGGCGTCGCCGCGATCGAAGCAAACATTTCCTGCCCCAATCTCGAGGAGGACGGCCGCGCCTTTGCCATGTCGGCGCAGGCGACTGCAGGCGTGGTCGCGCGGCTGCGTGCGGCAACCGGGCTTCCGCTTTGGGTCAAGCTGACCCCGAATACTGGAGACATCGCCGATGTCGCGCGGGCGGCCGAAGCCAACGGCGCGGACGCGGTGGTTGTCGCCAACACCATCCTAGCCATGGCGATCGATGTCGAGACCTTCCGCCCGCGCCTCGGCAGCGTGACCGGAGGACTATCGGGCCCGGCGATCAAGCCGGTGATCCTGCGACAAGTCTACCAGTGCGCTCGCGCGGTCCAGATCGACGTGGTCGGGTGCGGCGGCATCGCCAGCGGCAGTGACGCCGTCGAATATTTGCTCGCCGGCGCCCGGGCGGTGCAGGTCGGCACCGCGACGTTCGTCCATCCGACGGCGCTGATCCGTATCATCGACGAGCTTGAGGATTTTTGTCGATGTCGAGGCTTCCCCCGGGTGTCGGGGCTGACCGGGGCGTTGCGGCGTTCGGGCGTCGACGAAACCGATATCGAGTGGCATCGGGAGGCGGGCGAATGAAGCTCGTCGCCAGCAACGCATCGGCAGCCTTCGATCCACGCACCGAGGCGGATCGGCTATTCACCGAGATCAGACGCGCGACTGCCGACCCGACGGGGGTCGGCGTCAGTCGCGAAAGTTACGGCGACGGCGAGCAGAAGGCGATCGAGATCGTGAGGCGCCACGCCGAAGCGACCGGCCTCGCGACCGACTTCGATGCGGCCGCTAATCTTGTCGTGACGCTCAGCGGCCGCGACACAGACAAGCCCTTCATCGCGATCGGCTCGCATCTCGATTCCGTTCCGCAGGGCGGCAATTACGATGGCGCCGCCGGTGTCGTCGCCGGCCTGCTGACACTGATGCGCCTCAAAGAGGAGCGTGTCGTACCGCCACGGAACATCAAGGTTATCGCGATGCGCGGCGAAGAAAGTGCCTGGTACGGCAAGACCTGTGTCGGATCCCACGCCTTGTTCGGCGGTCTGACCGAGCAGGACTTGATGCTCACGCACCGCTCCGGCCACGGCACGCTCGGAGACGCGATGAAAGCGCGAGGCGCCGATGTCGCGCGTATCGCACGCGGCGATACCTTGCTGGATCCGGGGTCGATCGCCGCGTATCTCGAGCTTCATATCGAGCAAGGCCCCGTGATGGCGGCGCGCGGATTTCCGACCGCGATCGTGACCGGCATTCGCGGCAACGTCCGTCACCGGGAGATCCATTGCATCGGCGAGGCGGCGCATTCCGGCGCCGTGCCGCGCTGGCTTCGGCGCGATGCGGTTTTCGCCGTCGCCGAGCTCGTCACGCACCTCGACGAGCACTGGGAGAGCCTGCAGCAGCGCGGCCTCGATCTCGTGGTGACCGTCGGCATCATGGGCACCAACCCCGCTGAACATGCGATGTCTCGGGTGCCCGGCGAAGTCTCGTTCAGCTTCGAGGTACGCAGCCAGAGCAGTGACACGCTGGAGGCGTTCTACCATCTGATGCGGACCGAATGCCGCGCCATCGGCGACAAGCGCAAGGTCGATTTCCGCTTCGACCGGCGGCTCGATACCAGGCCCGCGCGCATGGACAACGCGTGGATCGAGCGGCTGCTTCGGTTGTCGAAGCGGCTCGGATTGCCGACGGAGACGTTGCCGTCGGGCGCCGGCCACGACGCTGCGATCTTCGCCAACGAAGGCGTGCCGTCGGCGATGATATTCATCCGCAACGAACACGGGTCGCACAATCCACACGAGGCGATGGCGCTCGACGATTTCCTCAAGGGCGCCGACCTGCTGTATCACGCGGTCATCGAGGCGCCGTGAGGCTTCGACAGCGGCGAACTCTGGCGGTCCGCTGCCTGGACGCGTAATCTGTGGTCGAGAGGGGAGAGTGGACGCGCGCCGCAAGGAGATTGGCCGGCGGCTCAAGGCCTATCGCATGGGCAGCGGCCTGAAGGCCGAAGAAATTGCCCGCCGGCTGAACATCTCGCGCTCTGCACTCTATCGTATGGAGGCAGGCGAGATCGTCAAAATCGAAACACTCGACGCGCTGGCGAACGTGCTCAATACCTCCCTTGCATCATTGCTGGGCGTCGGCGTCGAATACTACTCCAAGGCAGCCGCCTATTTCGAACGCATGCATCAGCTCGAAGCCGGAGCGGATCAAATCCTGGCCCGCTTCAACCCGATTTCGTACCTGCTGACAACGGACGAATACAGTCGCCACCTGCGACAGATGTTGATCGAGGCACTGCCACCAAATGAGGCGAAGCCGGAAGCCATTGCCGAAATCGATACCATCATGGCCGTGCTCGCGGCGCGACGCGCCGCGACAAAGCCGACGCGCATTATCGCGCTGATGTCCGTCCCCGAAGTCGAACGCTTCCTGCAGTTCGGCGTTATCGGACGATTTGGGCTGCCGGCTGAGGAATGGGCGCGCCGTCGCGCCGCGGCCCGCCGCGAGGTCGAAAACGTCCGGCGTCTCCTGAACGAGCCCCGGCCCAATATCGAGGTCGGATTGATCGATGAAATGCTGCCGACCATGACTTTCCAGTTGTTCAAGTCGAAGAAGGAGACGCTGCTGGCGGTAAGCCCGTTTCGGCTCAGCGAAATGCCGAACATCCGTTACGGCGTGGCAACTGTGACCGCCGCGCCCGAGGCGGTGGCGATCTACGAGAAGCTCGCCGCAGATCTCTGGAGCCGAGCGCTAAAGGGCCAGCGCGCAGCGGCCCGCTTGGGGGAAGTGATGGCGCGCGTGGGTGGCGCCGTGACGGTGGAAATGCGCTTGACTCGTGCATCCGCGCGCCGCAGAAAGTCGCGCCAATAGCCGGACGGAACCCTGCTCATGAACTTCGGCGCCACCTTCCCCGACCGTGAACTCATCCAACAGGTTACGTCTCGCATTCTGCTGGAGGTGGGGGCGGTCAATTTCAGTTCGGCCACGCCGTTCATCTTCACCTCCGGCTGGGCGAGTCCGGTCTACATCGATTGCCGTCGCTTGATCTTCTATCCGCGGGTGCGGGAAACACTGTGCGAATTTGCGACCTCGACGATCCTGCGTGAGGTCGGCTTCGAGGCGATCGACGTCATTGCCGGCGGCGAGACCGCCGGCATTCCTTTTGCGGCGTGGATCGCGGATCGGCTGATGCTTCCCATGCAGTATGTTCGGAAGAAGCCTAAGGGCTTCGGCCGGAACGCCCAGATCGAAGGCGACATCCGCGAGAACGCACGTACCCTGCTGGTGGAAGATCTCACCACCGACGGCCGAAGCAAGGTCAATTTCTGCAAGGCGTTACGCCAAGCCGGCGCCATCGTTGAGCATGCCTTCGTCATCTTCCATTATGGCATCTTTCCCCAGAGCGAACAGCTGATGGCCGAGATCGGAGTCAAGCTGCATTCGCTCGCCAATTGGTGGGATGTGCTCAAGGTCGCAAAATCCGAAGGCCGGTTCGACGCTCCGACGATGCGCGAGGTCGAGAAATTCCTCAACGACCCGGTGGGATGGTCGGCGGCGCACGGCGGCGCCTCCGAACTTCCGTCGGCCTAGTGTATCCTTAACCATAAATGCGGCTCGACCGCGCCGCCCTCACGCGAAATTAAGGAAATGGCCGTTGTATGCAGCCGAGCCGGCGCCTGCTGGCCGTGGGGCGGTTGCACATGCGCATCTCGATATTCGGCATGGGATATGTCGGGACGGTTTCGGCGGTCGGCCTCGCCGAATTCCGTCACGACGTTATCCGAGTGGATGCCGACCCGCACAAGGTCGATATGGTCAATCGCGGCCTCTGGCCGGTGGTCGAGGAAGGACTCGATGAGGCCGGTTCCGCGGCCGCCAAGGCGGGGCGACTGCGTGCGATCGCTGAGCCAGAAGTCGCGGTGCGGCAAACCGAGGTTTCGCTGATCTCGGTCGGCACGCCGAAGAGCCGTAACGGTACGCCGCTGCACGACGCACCCGATACCGTGGTCGGCGACATCGGCGTGGCGCTGCGCCACAAGAACGGCGACCACACCGTCGTTCCGCGCTCGACGGCGCGGGCCGGAGTCACCGGGGGCCGCGTGCTACCGCGCTTGTTAATCGCCAACCTACGGAACGCCCTCGACGGCGGCGGTATCATCGTCATCGGGCACGCCAGCCGCGATGATGTCGCCGTGATCGGGGCCAAACCCTGCCGCCGTCCCATTTTCAACTTTCAGGGCATTCCGGGCCTGGCGCGTCTGCCGGGTCTTCGATATCGCTCACTCTGTTGAGGTCGACGATGGCGCGGCCGCGGCTGCTTTTCGTCTCGCCCCAATTTCTCTTTCCGGCGGACACCGGCGGCAAGATCCGTAGCGGCGGTATCCTGCGTGGAATGAAAGGTGGTTTCTTCGAAATCACGTTGGTTTCGCCGGCAACGTCCAACCAGCCGCAGCGTTTCGTGCGCGAGTTGAACGGAATCTGCGATCGCTATCTGTTCTGGCCGGTGAGGGAGCGGGAACGGGTTACGGGAGCCGTGTCACGTCTCGCGGCGCTGATGTCGGCGCTGCCGGCGTCGGTGGCGCTCGATCGCTCGCGCGCGGCGAAGCGCGTCATCGCGCAAGCGATGGCCACGCGCCCCGACGTCGTTGTTGCCGACTTCGTGCATTCCGCGGTGCTGTTCGACGAGATTCCACACCGCTGCTCGGTCATGCTCACGCACAATGTCGAGGCTGAGATTTTCGCGCGGCACGCGCGCATCGCCGAAAACCCGTTAGCGCGTCTGATATGGAATGCCCAGCGGCGCAAGATGCAGGAATTCGAGGCACGTCATCTGCCGGCGTTCGCGAAGGTCGTCGCGGTTTCGGAGCGCGATCTCGGGTTCTTCCTGGAGACCTACGGCGTGCGCGGCGCCGAAGTGATTCCGACCGGTGTCGATTTCGACTATTTCGGCGCGGTGGCGACGCCGCCGGCTGCGATGGTTGCGCCGCGCGGTGGCGAGCTGGTTTTCACCGGCTCGATGAACTGGCCCGCCAATATCGATGCTATCCAATACTTCATGAACCAAATCTGGTCGCGCATCGCTGCGATGCGTCCCGAAGCGCGGCTGACGGTCGTCGGCCGCGATCCGCCGCGTTCGCTCGTCGATCGAGCCCGAGCCCGCGGTCTCAATTGGCGCTTTACCGGCTTCGTCGATGACGTCCGTCCCTTCATCCGCGACGCCGACATCTACGTTGTGCCGCTACGCGTCGGCGGCGGGACACGGATCAAGATTTACGAGGCAATGGCGATGCGGCGGCCGGTGGTGTCGACCGCGGTCGGGGTCGAAGGGCTCCCGGTCGAGCCAGGCAACCACTATCGGCGAGCCGACACTGCGGAGGCCTTTGCCGACGCCGTTTTAGGGTTGCTGGCCGCGCCGGCGCAGGCCGCCGACATGGCCGAAAATGCGTACGATTTCGTCCTCAAGCGCTACGCAATGCGGCGGGTCGCCCGGGCTTTCGAGGAGATTTGCAAGCAGGTCGTCGAACGTGCGAGCCGGGACCAGGACCCGAGCCAGCCCGCGGCCTGCTTGGCGCTTGCCGACTGACCACGGGTTTTCGCCGACGCTGCTGTTGCGGCGCAAAAGGAGCCACCATATATTGTAAGATCAACAGGATATCCGGAGATCGACGTTCATGGCACGGGTTACGGTCGAAGACTGCATTCTCAAGGTTCCCAACCGCTTCGAGCTGGTGTTGCTCGCTGCTCAGCGCGCCCGCGACATCGCCGGCGGTGCGCCGCTGACGCTCGACCGGGACAACGACAAGAATCCGGTGGTCGCGCTGCGCGAAATTGCGGACGAGACGGTCACCCTTAAAGGGCTCGAAGAGAACCTCGTCAAGGGTCTGCAGAAGCACGTCGAGATCGACGAGCCGGTGGAGGATCAGGAAATCGAGCTCGGAACGCAGCTCGGTCTGGCCTCGGACATCGCACAAGTGCCCGGCGCCGAGGGCGCGGCGCTGGCTGAGACGCAAGGCGACGAGGCGGTCGACGAGGATCTCGAGAAGGATGTGCTCGAGGCCGCCGACGATGAGGCCGTCGGCTTGAATGACGAGACGCTGCCTGACATCGTCGAAGGCGAGGGCGGCGCAGAAGACGGTCGGTCTTGATCGACCGGAGCGGCGACGGCCTGTCGGTTGCGCTGCTCTTGGTTTGCCCGGACGCCGGCAGTTCTGACTGGCGGAATGTCCGACCATGATGCGTCAGTTTGAGCTCGTCGAGCGGGTTAAGGCGTACGATCCGTCGGCCGACGAGGACGCTATCAACCGCGCTTACGTCTTTTCCATGAAGGCGCACGGCTCGCAGAAACGAGCTTCGGGCGATCCCTATTTTTCCCACACCGTCGAAGTCGCCGGCATCCTGGCGAAAATGAAGCTCGATGCGGCGTCGATCATCACCGGCCTGCTGCACGATACTGTCGAAGACACTGTCGCGACGCTCGAGGATATCGAAAAGCTGTTCGGACCGGAGATCGCCCGGCTCGTCGACGGCGTAACGAAGCTGTCGCGCATCGAGTTGCAATCCGACCAGACCAAGCAGGCGGAGAACTTCCGCAAACTCGTCCTGGCGATGTCCGAGGACATTCGCGTTCTGCTGGTCAAGCTCGCCGATCGGCTGCACAACATGCGCACGCTCCACTTCATCAAGGATGCAGACAAGCGCAAGCGTATCGCGCGCGAGACGATGGAGATCTACGCGCCGCTGGCCGAGCGTATCGGCATGAACGCGATGAAGGACGAACTCGAGGACCTGGCCTTCGCCGAGCTCAACGCCGAGGCGCGGGACAGCATCAAGACGCGGCTCAATTTCCTGCGCGAAAAGGGTGGCGACCTCGTCAGCAGCATCATCGACGAGCTGCATCAGACGTTGAAAGATGGCGGCATCGAGACCCAGGTCTCAGGCCGCGAAAAGACCTCGTACTCGGTGTGGAAGAAGATGCAGAAGAAGAATGTCGGCTTCGAACAGCTGTCCGACATCATGGCCTTCCGCGTCGTCGTGGAGAACGTCGAGCAGTGCTACCACGCGCTCGGCGTCATCCACAGCAAGTATCCGGTCGTGCCCGGCCGATTTAAGGATTACATCTCGACGCCCAAGCCGAATAACTATCGTTCGCTGCACACCAGCGTAATCGGTCCGCATCGCCAACGTATCGAAATCCAGATCCGGACGGCGGAGATGCACGAGGTCGCCGAACTCGGCGTTGCGGCGCACTGGGTGTACAAGCAAGGCGCACCCAAGACCGAGGGCCGGCAGTATCGCTGGCTGCGCGAGCTTCTCGACATCATCGAGCACGCGCCCGATCCGCAGGAGTTTCTCGAGCATACGAAGCTCGAGATGTTCCAGGATCAGGTGTTCTGCTTCACGCCGAAGGGCGATCTTATCGAGCTGCCGCGCGGCGCAACCGCCGTCGATTTCGCCTACGCGGTGCATTCGCAGATTGGCGACACCTGCGTCGGCGCCAAGATCAACGGGCGACTGGTGCCGCTACGTACGACATTGGCGAACGGCGACCAGGTGGAGATCATCACCTCCAAGGCGCAGACGCCGTCCCCGACCTGGGAGCGTTTCGTCGTCAGCGGCAAGGCGCGCGCGCGCATCCGCCGATTCATCCGGACGCAGCAGCGTCAGCAGTATCTTGATCTAGGCAAAGCGATCCTGCAGAAGGCGTTCCGGCAGGAAGGGCACGAATTCGCCGAGAAAGCGCTCGACGAGCTGCTGCATCGCTTCGAGTGCAAGACACGCGACGACCTGTACGTCGCCGTCGGAGAGGGGCTGCACACCGGCCGGGAGATCGTGCATGCGATCTTTCCGCCCAAGGCCGACACGCGGTCCGGCAAAGTGGTGGCCCTCACGCCGCGAACGAAGGCCAAGAAGACGGCGGAGAACGCGGTTCCGATCCGCGGCATGATCCCCGGCATGGCCGTGCACTTTGCCGGCTGCTGCCATCCCCTGCCGGGCGACCGTATCGTCGGCATCGTGACGACGGGCAAAGGGGTCACGATTCACACCATCGATTGCGAAACGCTCGATACCTTCGCCGAGACGCCCGAACGTTGGCTCGACGTCGCGTGGACCGACGATGGCGACGAGGCGCGTGTTCATGTCGGCCGGATCAACGTCACGATCGGTAACGAACCGGGGAGCCTGGGAAGTCTTACAACCGTCATCGGCAAGAGTGGCGGCAACATTACGAACCTCAAGATCACCAACCGTTCGCAGGATTTCTTCGAAATCCTCGTCGATATAGAGGTGCAGAACGTGCGTCATCTCACCAATATCATCGCGGCGCTGCGGGCGACGCCGGTGATCAATTCGGTCGAGCGCGCACGCGGCTGATCCGCCATGACCAAGCTGCAGCCGCTGCGCCTTGGCGTGAATATTGATCACGTCGCCACCGTCCGCAATGCACGCGGCGGCACGCATCCCGATCCCGTCCGCGCGGCGAAGCTCGCCGCCGGCGCCGGCGCCGACGGCATCACCGCGCATCTGCGGGAGGATCGCCGCCATATATCCGACGACGATATCGCCCGGCTGTCGCGTGAAATCGACCTGCCGCTCAACCTCGAGATGGCAGCGACCGATCCGATGCTGGCGGTGGCGCTGCGTCACAATCCCCATGCGGCCTGTCTTGTGCCGGAGCGCCGACAGGAGCTCACGACCGAGGGCGGTCTCGACGTCGCCGGCGGATGCGGTCGGCTGACGCCGTTCGTCGCGCGACTGACCCGCGCCGGGATCCGCGTTTCGCTTTTCGTCGACCCGGACGAGGCACAGGTCCGGGCGGCCAAGGCCGTCGGAGCGCCGGTTGTCGAGCTGCATACCGGCCCCTATTGCGACGCCATCGGAGCCGTCCGGACGCAGGAACTCGCGCGCCTGCACCATGCTGCCGCGTTGGCGGCAGAGCTCGGCCTCGAATGTCATGCCGGCCACGGACTCAGCTTCGAGACGGTCGGCGCGGTTGCCGCGATTCCGGCCATCGTCGAGCTTAACATCGGCCATTTCCTGATCGGCGAGGCGATTTTCGGCGGGCTCGACGGCGCCATCCGCCGCATGCGCGCGCTGATGGATCAGGCCCGTCGAGAAAAGAGCGCCTCGTGATCCTCGGCGTCGGGAGCGATCTGATCGACATCCGGCGTATCGAGCGCACCATCGCGCGTTTCGGCGATCGTTTTCTGGAACGGGTCTTCACTCCGGTCGAGCGCCAGCGCTCCGATTGCCGTCGCGACCGCGTGGCGAGCTACGCGAAACGGTTTGCCGCCAAGGAGGCATGCTCGAAGGCGCTCGGTACCGGCTTTCGTCACGGCGTCCATTGGCGCGATCTGGGGGTGGTGAATCTCCCCGGCGGCCGGCCGACCTTGGTGCTGACCGGCGGAGCCCTCGCGCGACTCGAAGCGATCACGCCGCGCGGCATGAAACCGCGCATCGACGTAACGCTGACCGACGAGCCGCCGCTGGCGCAGGCGCTCGTGGTCATCACTGCGGAGGTGCCCGATGCGGTCGAGCGCCGCACTTGACTTCCGGAATCGGGCAAGGCTTGATCGTCGCGGCCGTGTCGCCGGCAACCTTCCTTAGGCCGGTTGCATCAATGTGTTAGTGGAATTCCTGGATGGCAAGCAGAACTTCGAGCCGGGGCTCGAGCGGGCTCGCCGAGACCGTCAAGACGATTGTGTATGCAATCGTCATTGCGCTCGTGATCCGCACGTTCTTCTACGAACCGTTCAGCATTCCGTCGGGATCAATGGTACCGACGCTCCTGGTCGGCGATTATCTCTTCGTTTCGAAGTTCTCCTACGGCTACAGTCGTTATTCTCTTCCGTTCGGCCTGCCCCTGTTTCGCGGCCGCGTCTTCTTCTCGCAGCCGCACCGCGGCGACGTTGTCGTGTTCAAGCTGCCGAAGGATCCGTCGATCGACTTCATCAAGCGGATCATCGGTTTGCCTGGAGACCATATCCAGATGAAGGAGGGCATTCTCTACATCAACGACCAACCGGTGAAGCGCGAGCGCATAGGCGTATACCAGGACCCGAACAGCGGCACGACCTATACGGAATACATCGAGACACTGCCCAACGGCTATCGCCACCCCATCCTTCAGCTGCCGGGGACCGAGTATCCGCTCGACAACACGCCTGTCTTCACGGTGCCGCCGGGCCACTATTTCATGATGGGCGACAATCGCGACAATTCGTCGGACAGCCGCGACCCGCAGAGCGGCGTCGGCTACGTTCCGGCCGAAAATCTGGTCGGTCACGCCGTGTTTCTGTTCTTCTCGACCAACGGCTACGCGCATTGGTGGGAGTTCTGGGATTGGCCGTTCACCGTGCGCTACGGCCGCCTGTTCACGTCCATTCACTGAAGGTACGCGGCGTCGCAGCGTCGCGCCGTCGGTCATGAGCGCAGAAACGCTCGCCGGCATCGAGCGCCTCGAGGCGGCGCTCGGCCATCGGTTCAGCAATCCCGCGCTGCTCGCCGAGGCCTTGACGCACCCCAGCGCCGCACAACGCAATGCGGCAACACGGCGAGGCTATGAGCGCCTTGAGTTTCTCGGCGATCGCGTCCTCGGTCTCGTTGTTGCGCAGCTGCTGTGGCAGCGCTTTCCCCACGACGACGAGGGCGCATTGACGCGCCGACACATGGCGCTTGTGCGGCGCGAGACACTGGCCGATGTGGCGCGCGAGATCGGAATAGGCGAATTCCTGATGGTTTCCGGCGGTGAAGAGACGGCCGGCGTGCGGCGGAATCCCACCGTTCTGGGTGACGTCTGCGAAGCGCTGATCGCCGCGCTCTATCTTGACGGCGGTTTCGCGGCGGCGCAGGCCTTCGTCGAGCGTTGCTGGGCGCGCCACATCGGCGCCGCGCAGCCGGTGCGCGATCCCAAGACGGCACTGCAGGAGTGGACCCAGGCGCGTGGATTGGGTCTGCCGAACTACACGATCGTGGAGACCATAGGGCCGCCGCACCGCCGTCGCTTCACCGTGGCTGCCAGCGTCGCCGGCATGCCGGCTGAAACCGCAACCGGCTCATCGAAGCGTGAGGCCGAAACCGCGGCGGCGGCTGCACTGCTGACGGCGCTCGGCGAAAAGCCATGACCGCCGAGACTGGCGCGGCTCCAACCCGTTGCGGCCACGTCGCCCTCATCGGCGCGCCCAACGCAGGCAAATCAACCCTGCTCAACCGCTTGGTCGGATCGAAGCTGGCGATCGTCACGCCGAAGGTGCAGACAACGCGCGCGCGGATGCTCGGCATCGTGATTGACGGCAATGCACAGATCATCTTCGTCGACACGCCGGGCATCTTCGAGCCCAAGCGTCGGCTCGAGCGCGCGATGGTCAAGGCGGCATGGGTCGGCGCACAGGAGTCCGACATCATCGTCGTGCTGGTGGACGCTGGACGCGGCGTCGACTCCGATACCGGCCGCATCGTCGATGGGCTGCGGTCGTCCGGCCGCCGCGCCGTTCTCGTGCTCAACAAGGTCGACGAGGTCAAACGCGCCGATCTGCTGCCGCTCGCGCAGGCGCTCGACCGCGAAGGAGTTTTCGACCGCATTTTCATGGTCTCGGCACTGACCGGCGACGGCGTGGAGGATCTCAAGGTATATCTTGCCAACGTGCTTCCCCTCGGTCCGTGGCTTTATCCGGAAGACGAGATCACCGACGCGCCACTGCGCCTGCTCGCGGCCGAGGCGACGCGCGAGCAGATCTTCCGGCAGCTTCGCCAGGAGTTGCCCTATTCAGCGACGGTCGAAACCGAGAAATGGGAGGAACGGCCGGACGGCAGCGTGCGCATCGCACAGACCATCCACGTGGCGCGCGAGGGACAGAAGCCCATCGTGCTCGGCGAGGGTGGTCGCCGCATCAAGAGCATCGGCGCGGCGGCGCGTGCCGAGCTCGAGACCATCCTCCAGCGCCGCGTCCACCTTTTTCTTCAGGTGCGCGTGACCGAGAACTGGACCGAGGACCGCGAGCGCTATGCCGCGATGCGCCTCGACTTCGTCGACTAGCATGCGGTGGGCGGATCAGGGCATCGTCCTGGCGACGCGGCGGCACGGCGAGCGCGCGTTGATCGTCGATGTGTTGACTGCGAAACACGGCCGCCATGCCGGCTTGGTGCGGGGCGGGCAGGGGCCGAAGACGCGCATGCTCTATCAAATCGGGAATCAGGTCGCATTGACCTGGTGGGCGCGGCTTGCCGAGCATCTCGGCACGTTCAGCGGCGAGCTGCTGACCGGCCGCGCCGCGCGCTTCATCGACGATCGCCGGCGGCTCGGCTGTCTCGCCGCTGCTGCTGCGATCGTCGCGTCGACCTTGCCGGAGCGCGAACCGCACCAGCGTTTTTACGAGCAAATGGTCGGTCTCCTTGACGGCCTTGGTCGCGACGATTATGCCGCGCGCTACGTGCGGCTCGAACTCGACCTGCTGGCGGAACTCGGCTATGGCCTCGATCTCTCGCGTTGCGCCGCGACCGGCACGCGCGGCGATCTTGCCTACGTTTCGCCGCGATCGGGCCAGGCGGTCTCGACCGCCGCTGCGGCGCCCTATCGCGAGCGGCTTCTGCCGTTGCCGCGTTTTCTCCTCGAGGCGGCGGCGATTCCGAGCCGTGCCGAGGTGCTCGACGGACTGAGGCTCACCGGCTTTTTCCTCGATCGTCGGGTATTTCATCCGAACGGACGGAAGCCGCCGGCGGCGCGCACGCGCTTCGTTGACCTGCTGAGCCGAACAGGTACTCTAGCGACGCAACGAATCGAGTCGGCATGAAGAAGTCGAATGTAGTTCCGGTCGGCGAGATCCGCGACGTCCCGCTCGCCGATGCGCTGAGCGAGCGATACCTCTCTTATGCGCTTTCGACCATCATGGCGCGGTCGCTGCCGGACGTGCGCGACGGCCTGAAGCCGGTGCATCGGCGCCTGCTTTATGCCATGCGCCAACTGCATCTCGATCCCAAATCGGGCTACAAGAAATGCGCGCGCGTGGTCGGCGACGTGATCGGCAAGTTCCATCCGCACGGCGACATCGCCGTCTACGATGCCCTGGTGCGCCTCGCGCAGGATTTCGCGCAGCGTTATCCGTTGGTCGACGGCCAAGGGAACTTCGGGAACATAGACGGCGATAATCCGGCGGCGATGCGCTATACCGAGAGCCGCCTGACCGAGGTGGCCGAGGCGCTCCTGGCCGGCATCGACGAGAACACGGTCGAATTCCGGCCGACTTACGACGGCGAGAACGACGAGCCGTTGGTATTGCCGGCCCGATTTCCCAACCTGCTGGCGAACGGTGCCTCGGGTATCGCCGTCGGCATGGCGACCAGCATTCCGCCGCACAATATCGTCGAGCTGTGCGATGCGCTGATGCATCTCGCCAAGCACAAGCGCGCGAGCGTGGCCGATCTCGTCGAGCTGATGCCGGGCCCTGATTTCCCGACCGGCGGCGTTCTGGTCGAGGATGCCGCCAGCATCAAGCAGGCCTACGCCACCGGACGCGGCAGTTTCCACCTGCGCGCGCGCTGGACGGTCGAAAAGCTCAGCCAGGGCACCTACCAGGTCGTGGTGGGCGAGATTCCCTATCAGGTGCAGAAGTCGCGGCTGATCGAACGCATCGCCCAGCTCATGGAGGAGCGCAAGTTGCCGCTGCTCGCCGACGTACGCGACGAATCGACTGACGTGGTGCGCCTGGTGCTTGAGCCCAAGAGCCGCAACGTCGAGCCCGCGGTGCTGATGGAATCGCTGTTCCGCGTCACCGAACTCGAGACGCGCGTTCCGTTGAATCTCAACGTCCTCGACAAGGACGGCGTACCGCGGGTGATGAATCTGAAGGAGGCGTTGCAAGCCTTCCTCGACCATCGCCGCGAGGTGCTGCAGCGTCGGTCGCGCTTCCGTCGCGAGGCGATCGCCCATCGCACGCAGGTCCTCAAGGGCCTGATGATCGTCTATCTCCATATCGACGAGGTCATCCGCATCATCCGCAATCACGACGACGCCAGGGAACGGATGATGAAGCGGTGGCATCTGACCGGGCTTCAGGCCGACGCCATTCTCGACATGCGGCTGCGCGCGTTGCGCAAGGTGGAGGAGATCGCGATCCGCACCGAGCTCAAGAATCTCGCCGCCGAGGACAAGGAGCTCGCCGGCCTTCTCGCCGACGAGAAGAAGCAATGGAAGCGAATCGGCGAAGAGCTCGCCGCGCTCAGAAAGGAATTCGGACCGGCGACGCCGCTCGGCAAGCGCCGCACCGAGATCGCCGCCGCGCCCGCCGCGGTCGAGGTCCCGGTCGAGGCGATGGTCGAGCGCGAGCCGGTCACCGTGTTGGTCTCGGCCAAGGGCTGGGTACGTGCGGCCAGGGGCCATGGCCTCAAGCTCGACAGCTTCGTCTACAAGGAAGGCGACGGCCCACGCTTCGCCGTCGAGGCGCTGACCACCGACAAACTGCTGGTGTTCGGCACCAACGGCCGCTTCTACACGCTGGCGATCGACAGGCTGCCCGGCGGGCGCGGCAACGGCGAGCCGGTGCGCATGATGATCGACCTGCCGAACGAATACGACATCGCGTCGGTGCTTGCCTACAAGCCGGGCGAGAAGCTGCTGCTCGCCGCCAGCGATGGCCGCGGATTTGTCGCGTCCGCTGACGAAGTGCTCGCGCAGACGCGCAACGGCAAGCAGGTGATGCGCCTTGGCAAGGGCGCTGCGGCGCGTGTGGCGACTCCGGTTGCCGGCGATCACCTTGCGGTGATCGGCGAGAATCGCAAGTTGTTGATCTTCCCGCTCGCCGAGGTGCCGGAGCTCAACGCCGGCCGCGGCGTCATACTGCAGCGCTACCACGATGGCGGCCTCAGCGACGCCAAGACCTTCAAGCGCGAAGAGGGTTTGAGCTGGAAGTCGGGCGACCGCATCCGCACCGAAACCGATCTCCGCGCTTGGCTCGGCACCCGCGCCGGCGCGGGCCGCATCGCCCGCGGCTTCAATGCCGACAATAAATTCGGCTGATGTTGACGACGATGCTCATCCTCATGATGACGCCGGGCGCCGTAAAGCGCCCCCACCTTGATCCTCACGTTTCGAGGACGAGGGAACGGAAGGGGGCGTGCCACCTCCGCGCAATACGAGTTCTTTGATGACCGCGCCCGAGCCCGATTTGACGCTCGACACCAAGGGCCTCAAATGTCCCTTGCCGGTGCTGAAGGCGCGCAAGGCGATGAAGGACCTGAAGGCCGGCGGCGTGCTGCGCGTGCTCGCGACCGATCCCGGCGCGGTGAAGGACTTCGAGCATTTCTGCAGGACCACCGGTGCGCATCTCCTCGACTGCCGCGAGGAAGCCGGCGGCGTGCTGGTCTTCACATTGCAAAAGTCGTAAGGCCGGTTCCGTCGAAGCGCCGCTGCTTCCCCATCCGCTCACCCGGCGCGCCGGTCGTCGGTGTACGTAACATTACGTAGCATCGCAAAAAACGCGGCTTTTCCGCCCAATTTTGATCTGCGTCAATGCTGCTGTCGTTCCGAGGCGTTGAATACCTCCTGTGGACGATCGTCGGCGTGCTTGCGGTTCATAATCTGAAACGCCCGCGGCGTTCCGTGGACGCGAAACCTCCGGTCTCGACGACGGTGAGACACCGAGGTTCGCGGTAGGGCGCATGATGCCGTTATCGCCATCGTTCCAGTCGAGCAGACGTCACAATCGCGGCTTGCTGTACGCATCCGTTGCGGCATGCGCACTGGTGGTCGCATTGGGCTCGGTCTCTTACGCCGGCAGCAATTTGCCGACTGGCGGTGAGGTTGTTGGGGGTTCTGCGACGATTGGGCAGACATCTGCGAGGCAGATGCAGATCACGGCGACGACGCCGCGGTCTGCGATCAGCTGGCAGGATTTCTCGATCGGGCAGGGCTACGGGGTCAACGTAACGCAGCCCAATGCCGGCTCGACCCAACTGGAGCAGGTGCGGGGCAGCAATGTGTCGCAGATTTTCGGCAC